>OJKJ01000005.1_pt1 | contig 245857 bp, 226 predicted proteins | sample 1596491 | NCBI WGS metagenome assembly OJKJ01 (sample SAMEA4350160, study PRJEB24818) | metagenome | biome: human; feature: gut; material: faeces | place: Denmark | collected 2013-09
CCGCTCGTCAGCGAGAAGCAAGCTTCCCCTGTTACCGCTCGACTTGCATGTGTTAGGCCTGCCGCCAGCGTTCAATCTGAGCCATGATCAAACTCTTCAATTAAAAAGCTTGATGCTCAAAGAATGTTTACTGTCGTATGCCTTCTTGCGAAAACATATTACCTATTAGTTCATATATATGAATTAACGTGTTAGTCACTCTTCAAGACTTAAAATCAAATATTTTTTTGATAGTGTCCTGTGAGTGCCCACACAGATTGTCTGATAAATTGTTAAAGAGCGTTGCGACTAAATCTTTTGATTTTCGAACCCGATTTCGTGAATCAGGTCGTTGTCGCGAGGTGTCGTATAATACGTTTTTTATTTAGAAAGTCAAGCGTTTATTTTCAACTTTTTCTTTCTCACCTCTGTTATCACTGGGTTATGAAGTTTTCTTCTAACCGGTTTGTTGTGACAACGGATGCGCATTATAGGGAGTCGAAAAATTCTCGCAAGTGTTTTTTTGAGTTTTTATTTTGTTCGTGTTTTTTTTAGCCAAAAACATATTTATAAGTTAAATTAGGTCTATATGTTGACTATTTAAGCAGCAATCACACATCTACTCACGTAATATATGCATCTAAGAATTATGCTTTGAGATGAATTATGGAATTAAGTAAGCAACAAACAGCCTCACAAAAAAATCGCTCTTATATTATTGCAGAAAATCTTGGCCAGTTGATTTTAACCAGCGCCTATTTACCTGATTCCATTTTACCCAGCGAATTAGAATTATCAGAACAATTCCAAGCGAGTCGAACAGCAATAAGAGAAGCAATAAAAATATTAGCGGCAAAAGGAATGGTATTAGCACGCCCCAAAATAGGTACCCGTGTTATGCCTCCCTCAAATTGGAATTTTTTAGACCAAGATCTCTTAACATGGTGGTCCAATAGTGAAGAGCAATCGGTCGTGATGGAACACTTTAAAATGGTTCGACTCGCAATAGAACCTCAAGCTTGTTATCTTGCGGCTATACATGCGACAAAAGAACAAAAACAATCATTACAATTATTAGCAAGTGAAATGCAGTTACTCGCCAAAGAATTTGACAGAGCGCATTGGGTGAAAGTTGATTATCATTTCCATTTAACTATTTACAAAGCTTGTGCCAATCCGTTCTTAATTTCTTTTGCTAATTTATTCCGTTCTATTTACCAGCGATACTTTGATGTCATTACTAATGATGAGGTTATAGAGGTCGAAATTCATCAACAACTTGCCAATGCAATTATTCATGGTAAAAGTACAGTAGCACTCGACCTTTGCTATAACTTACTAACGATTACCCAAAAGCAAGACTAACAAAACAATATTCCATTGAAGCTTTCATTTATTTGTATAGGTAACTGATGTTCAAAACAGCAAAAAATATGTCTGGCCTTCCATGGATTGCGGCAATGGCCTTTTTCATGCAAGCGCTTGATGCCACAATTTTGAATACGGCTTTACCTGATATTGCAAGAAGCCTCGATCACTCGCCGCTTGCGATGCAATCAGCCGTAGTCAGTTATACGCTTACTGTTGCTCTATTGATTCCTGTTAGCGGCTGGTTTGCAGATAGATTTGGTACAAGACGTATATTTATTTTAGCGGTTTCTTTATTTTCTCTTGGTTCATTACTTTGTGCCCTTTCGCCTTCCTTAAATTTCTTAGTGACCTCTAGGGTTATTCAAGGAATTGGTGGGGCAATGATGATGCCAGTCGCCCGCTTAGCCTTAATAAGGGCTTACCCTCGAAGTGAGTTATTACCTATCTTAAATTTCGTCACCATCCCTGGTTTAGTTGGGCCAATATTGGGGCCTCTATTAGGTGGTATCTTAGTAACCTATGCAACTTGGCATTGGATATTTATTATTAATATTCCTATTGGTGTTTTAGGTATTTTTTATGCCTTAAAACATATGCCTGACTTTAAAATGCCAAAACGTAAATTTGATACTTTAGGGTTCTTATTGTTTGGTTCCGGCTTAGTCATGCTATCTGTCAGCTTAGACTTATTCAGTGATAAATCTCTTTCAACATCGATTCCAGTCACTATTGTCTTAGTCGGCTTTCTCTTCTTATTTGTTTATATTTTCCATGCAAGACGCACTAAGCACGCAATAATCCCATTGAATTTATTTAAAACGCGTACATTTTCTATTGGGATCAGCGGTAATATCGCGACACGCTTAGGAACAGGCAGTATTCCATTTTTAATGCCATTAATGTTGCAGGTGGGTTTTGGTTACGAAGCCGTTGTGGCAGGAATGATGATGGCACCACTAGCAATAGGGTCAATCACTGCTAAATCGGGAGTTACTCGGGTCCTAACTAAGTATGGCTACCGTAATACATTATTTGTTATCACCATTATTATTGGATTAATGATTGCACAGTTTTCCTTACAATCACCAAGTATGTCGATTTACCTGTTAATCGTACCTTTATTCATTTTAGGAATGGTGATGTCAGTGCAGTTCACCGCAATGAATACTATTTGCTTGGCTGATTTAACAGACAATAATGCAAGTGCGGGAAATAGTATGTTAGCGGTGACTCAGCAACTATCGATAAGCTTCGGTATTGCAGTCAGTGCTGCAATCTTAAACTTCTATGGTGGACAACCTAATAGCAATACGGTCGATAATTTTCACTACACTTTTATTACCGTTGGTGTCATTACGCTTATCTCAGCTTTTGTCTTCTTATTATTAAGTAAGACAGACGGTGATAATTTAATAAAAAACAAAACCAAAAAAGCGAAGAATTAATATTTTTTAACCGATTGGCGCTCAATTAGCTCAGGGGTAAGAACCAAAACGCTCGCCTTTGCCTCTGGGTTATCCATACGATAAATAAGTTGGTCAACAGCCTGTTGGCCTAACTTATCTTTTGGCTGATGAATTGTTGTTAGTGGTGGGATCATATAAGGTGAAAGATCGATATCATCATAACCAATAATTGAAATATCATCAGGTACTTTCAAGCCCTTTTGGTATATCGCTTGATAAGCTCCCACCGCCATCGCATCATTACCGGCAAAAATAGCCTCGGGAGGGACAGGTAAACTAAGCAGTTTATTCATAGACTCAAACCCACCAGCAAATTCAAAATCACTGAAAATGATATAATCATCATAAATATTAATGCCGCAATCTGTCATGGCTTGAATAAAACCTTGATGACGCGCTCTTGCTGGTGATTTATCTTGTGGTCCTGCAATACACGCAATACGGGTAAAACCAGATTCAATAAGGTAACGAGTGGCTATTTCCCCACCCAGAAAAGAGTTATCTTGAATGATATCGCCATCTGATTCGAATGGTGACCAGTCCATCATAACCGTTGGCACAGCGGGGTAACGAGCTAAAACATTTTTTGATGGCCCTTGAACTTCTGTGCACATAATCAATAGCCCATCAACACGCTTTTGTAGCAACGTTTCTAAACTATGATTCATCCGCTGAAGGTCACCTTCAGTGTTGCACAAAATCAAACTATAACCGCGTTCGTAGCAACTCCGCTCTACCCCCCGCACTACTTCTGCGTAGAATGGGTTATTACTTGTTGTCAGTAACATCCCAATCGTATTAGTACGATTCATTTTTAAACTACGCGCTAACGCAGAAGGGGCATAGTTTAACTCTTCAATCGCATTTTTAACGCGAGTGGTAATGCTCTCGCTGACATAGCGATTTTGATTAATAACGTGAGAGACGGTGGATGTCGACACCCCCGCAAGGCGTGCCACATCTTTCATTGTTGCCACAAGTTAATCCTGTTGAGTCAAAAACTGGTCAATTTCTTTACGCCATGGAACAGACGGTTGAGCTCCTGGGCGAGTCACAGCTATCGCCGCCGCCGCATGAGCAAAAATAATCGCTTCTTCGTCAGCCTTACCTTCAAGCAGTGCAGTAACGTAAGCCCCATTGAATGTATCACCTGCGGCAATAGTATCCACTGCTTTTACGCGAAATGCAGAAATTATTTTACCTTCTGCACCTTTTTCACTATACCAAACACCTCGAGAACCAAGTGTTATCATCACTTTACTAATACCTTTTTGATGTAAGGCTTCAGCTGCATCCTGAGCACCTTGATTATCATTAACCGCAATACCTGTTAAGTGTTCAGCTTCTGTTTCATTTGGTGTGATGATATCAACTAATGATAATAATGAATCAGGTAATGATTGAGCAGGTGCAGGGTTCAAAATGACTTTCGTATTGTTTTTCTTAGCTATTTCAGCGGCCATTTGTACTGTTTCAATGGGGGATTCCAGTTGCATCAATACCGCATCCGCTTCCACAATTTTTTGCTGATAATGAGCTAACCTTGCCTTGGTTAGTTGCGCATTTGCACCTGCATTGATGCCAATTGTATTTTCCCCTTGTTGATTCACATAAATGAGGGCGACACCTGTCGTTTCACCTTCAATTGCATCAATACATTCAGTTTTAATATTATCGAGAGATAACTGTTTTTTTATACTCACACCAATATCGTCATCACCAACACAAGCAATAAACGTTATGTCAGCACCACTGCGACCTGCTGCAACAGCTTGGTTGGCGCCTTTCCCGCCAAATGCAACTTGGTAATGATCGCCTCTAACGGTTTCACCCGGCTGAGGGAAATGCTTAACATTTAATATATGATCCGCATTGATACTACCGAGAACCACCAGTTTTGCTGTACCCATAACGTTTATTTCCTTTTTTGATGACCCAATGAATTGCAAACTAAAATAAACCGCCGCAGTATGCCGCGGCGGTTTTTATCTTATTGTTTTACCACTAATTCTAATTCAACCGGAACCGTTGAATCCACTTTTTCGCCTTTTAAGACTTTATCTGCAATCTGAACACCAACAATCCCAATTTGGTCTGGACGCTGTGCAATAGTTGCACCTAATTTTCCACCTTCAACAGCTTTGATACCATCATTTGTTCCATCAAAACCGACAACCAGAACATCAGTACGGCCTGCGGTTTGTAAAGCTCTTAATGCCCCTAATGCCATTTCATCATTTTGAGCAAATACCGCTTGAACAGCGGGATGTGCCGTTAACAAGTTTTGCATTACGTTCAAGCCTTTTGTTCTATCGAAATCAGCAGGTTGGCTCGCCAGTAAATTGAATTTGTGCTCTTTTGCTCCAGTACTAAAACCTTCACCGCGCTCACGCGCTGCTGATGTACCTGAAATACCTTCTAATTGAATCACTTTCGCTTCATTGCCTGTTTTTTGTGCAATATAGTCGGCAGCCATTTTCCCGCCCATGCGGTTATCTGATGCCACATGGCTGACAACTTCACCTTTGTTAGCTGCTCTATCCAAAGTGATGACAGGTATATTTGCTTTATTAGCCATTAATATTGAGTTACCCACCGCATCTGAATCCGTTGGGTTAATTAACATTAATTTTGTACCGCGAACGGTTAAATCTTGAACGTTGGCTAACTCTTTGGCTGGGTTGTCTTGGGAATCTAAAACAATCAGCTCATAACCCAATTTATCCGCTTCTTTTTGTGCGCTATCTTTCATCGTCACAAAGAATGGGTTATTCAATGTAGAAATTACGAGTGCAATGCTATCTTTCGCCATCGCATTGACACTAACGGTTGCACTCAGTGCAACTGCAGATAATAACGTTGCTAGTTTGTTCAGTTTCATAATAATTTTCCTGTAGGGTTACTTTTTATTATCAACAAGTACAGCGAGTAAGATGACGACAGCTTTAACAATCATCTGGTAGTTTGACGAAATACCTAATAAGTTTAATCCATTGTTTAAGAAACCAAGGATCAGCGCACCAATCAATGTTCCAACTATGCGCCCTTTACCACCAGCAAGACTGGTACCACCAAGTACAACCGCAGCAATAGCATCAAGTTCATACCCATTACCTGCCATTGGCTGAGCCGATGATAAACGTGCAACTTCAATGACACTCGCCAATGCCGCTAGCAGTCCACATAAGGCATAAACCACTATTTTAATGCGGTCGACATTAATACCAGAAAGACGGGTAGCCGCTTCATTCCCACCAAGTGCGTAGATGTAACGACCAAGGCGAGTATGGTGCAACATATACCATGCCGCAGCAAAAACGATGATCATTAACCAGACTGGGGTAGGAATACCAAATGGGCGGCCAATACCAAACCAACCAAATAAGTCTGCGTTATCACTAAATCCTGTATTGATAGGGCTGCCGTCTGTGTAAACTCGTGTCACACCACGCAGTAGTAGCATCATGACTAAAGTCGCAATGAAAGCTTGGACTTTTCCTTTTGCAACAATCACTCCTGTACATGCACCGATAGCAGCACCAAGTGCTAGTGCTCCCGCAACAGCCACTAATGCGTTAACTTCCGCTCCAACCATTGAGGCCGCAACCGCTCCCGTTAAGGCCAATAAGGACCCAACAGAAAGGTCGATTCCTGACGTTAAGATAACTAATGTCATCCCAACCGCCATAATGGCGTTGACGGAGGTTTGTTGTAAGATATTGAATAGGTTATTAACCGTAAAAAAATTCGGGCTTAATGTTGATACGATTGCAATCAAAACTAATAGTGCGATTAATGATTTTTGCTCCATCAGCCATGCTTTGCTGAACCAGCGTTTTGATGATGCGGTAGTTGAACTCATACTGATAACTCCTGAACTGAGCCATAATTTTTACCCACTGCGGCAGCCATTAAGGCTTCCTGAGTCGCGTCTTTGGCTGAAAATTCGCCGCTGATATGACCTTCGTGCATCACCAAAATGCGGTCACTCATTCCTATTACTTCAGGCATTTCTGAAGAAACTAAAATGATACTCAGCCCTTCTTTTTTAAACTGGTTAATTAGTTGATAGATTTCTTTTTTAGCACCAACGTCTACACCACGAGTTGGCTCATCGAGGATCAGTACTTTTGGTCTTGTCATCAAACCGCGCGCAATGGCAACTTTTTGCTGGTTTCCACCAGAAAGATTACCAATTATTTGGTCCATAGACGGGGTTTTAATATTGAATAATCGTATGAAATCGCTAACGGTTTGCTGCTCTTCACCATGCTTGAGACTTCCCCCCGCACGACTAAAATAACGTAATGCCGTCAATGACATATTTTCTTTCACTGACATGCCTAATACTAATCCATCACGTTTACGGTCTTCTGAAATATAAACAATGCCACTGTTTAAGCCATCTTGTGGTGTTTTCAGTGTTACGGGTTTGCCTTCCAGTTTTATCGTACCTGATTTTTTTGTCGCCGCGCCGTAGATGATTTTCATCAACTCTGTACGCCCCGCGCCCATCAAACCAGATACACCTAAAATTTCCCCACTCTTTAGGGTGAAATTGGCATTTGTTACACCAGGTCCAGATACATCTTCAAGCTGCAGCCTAATTTCTCCAGTTTCTACCTCAACCCTTGGATATTGGTCTTCAAGTTTACGACCAACCATCATTTCAATGAGTTTTTCTTCTTCTAATTCACTCACGGGTTTCTCACCAATAAACTGGCCATCGCGAAACACCGTTACATCGTCGCAAATTTCAAAAATTTCTTTTAAACGATGAGAAATATAAACAATGCCACAGCCTTGAGCTTTTAAGTCTTCGATAACTCTAAATAAGGATTCTGTTTCCGTATCCGTTAGCGCATCAGTGGGTTCATCCATGATAATCACTTGTGATTGGAAGCTAAGGACTTTGGCGATTTCGACCATTTGTTGTTCGCCGATAGAAAGCTCTGCAATAGTTTGATGGCTATCATAATCAAGGTTAAGCCGTTTAAGCAGTTTGTCAGACTCACTGAACATTTTTTTCCAGTTAATTTTGCCAAATGCATTAACATACTCTCGGCCTAGAAAAATATTTTCAGCGATGGTTAATTCAGGGATCAGGTTGAGTTCTTGGTGGATAATCCCAATACCCGCCTCTTGGGAACTTTTGGGCCCATTAAACGCCACTTCTTTGCCTAAATAGCGGATTTGCCCGGCATCTTTTTTATAAATACCTGTCAGCACTTTCATCATGGTTGATTTGCCAGCCCCATTTTCCCCCACCAGCGCCATGACTTTCCCTGGATAGACATTCAATGTCGCACCACTGAGGGCTTTTACCCCTGGAAATGATTTATCAATCCCGATAAGTTCTAATAAAGGTTGCATAGTCACCTCAGAAAGTCACACCAGAACAAAGAATAACGTTAGCGAACGGTGAACATTCCCCTGTTCGGATCACTGCTTTACTGTCATGAGTGAGTTGTTTAAAACGTTCATGACTGCAATAAATAATTTCAATCGTATTGTTTTGAGTGACTTCTAACTGTTGTAAATGAGCCAAAATAGCGGCTTCCATTTGTGGGTTAATGGTGCTGATTTCCTCTGCTAGAATGGCTTTTTCAACTTGCATCTCTTGGGTGATGACACTTAAAACTGACATGAAATCTGGTAAACCTTGCGTAATGGCTAAATCAATACGTTCCGTTCCTTGATAAATGGGTAAACCTGCATCAGCAAGCGTTATTTGGTCTGTATGACCTAATCTTGCGATTACAGAGGTAACGTTGGCATTAAGTAAAACACCCTTTTTCATTTTTCACCGCCATTCCAGTAAGCGAAACGTTTCGCTCATGTAATAATAGTAAAGATAAGTCACAACTCAATATTGATGATTAATATTTGTGATCAATATCGAAACGTTTCGTTCGTGTTGAGAAAGTTTAAAAACAATAACTTATTGAATCACTTATAGCTGAATCGTTTTTTCTAATTTCTTGGAGCATATCAAAGAAAAATGGAAAAATAGGTCGCAGTATGTAATAAAAGAAATTGATAGTTTTAATATCAACGCTTCTACAATAAAAGGAATGAATATGCAGCTTGCTGAACGAATAGCCCAATTAAGCAATTACCTTGAAAGCGGTTTATATGAACGCCAGCAAGCTATTCGTTTGTGCTTATTAGCCACATTAAGCGGTGAAAGCGTATTTCTATTAGGCCCTCCAGGTATTGCCAAAAGCTTAATTGCACGAAGAATGAAATATGCTTTTCGTCACGCAAATGCTTTTGAGTACTTAATGACGCGATTTTCAACACCGGAAGAAATCTTTGGTCCTCTTTCAATACAGGCGCTAAAAGATGAAGGACGATATGAACGTTTAACCAAAGGTTATTTACCAGACGCTGAAGTCGTATTTCTTGATGAAATATGGAAAGCGGGCCCAGCCATTTTAAATACCTTATTAACGGCGGTAAATGAGCGCAAGTTCCGTAATGGTGATGAAGAAAAATCCATCCCTATGCGGTTATTAGTAACTGCATCAAATGAATTACCCGATGCAGATAATAGCCTCGAGGCGCTATTTGACAGAATGCTAGTACGTATTTGGTTGGATAAAGTACAAGAGAAACAAAATTTTCGCGCACTGTTAACAGGAAAATCATCGCTGAATGAATCTCAAATGCCAGAGCATTTAAAAATCAGTGATGAAGAGTACCAACAGTGGCAACAAGAAATTCCTAAAATTACGCTACCCGATCACTGTTTTGAACTTATTTACCAATTACGCCAGCAGTTAGATGCTACAGATAAACAACTTTATGTTTCCGATAGGCGCTGGAAAAAAGCAGTTTACCTATTACAAGCAAGTGCTTTCTTTAATGGTCGCAACAGCGTATCTCCTCTAGATCTTGTGTTATTAAAAGATTGTCTCTGGCATGACATGCAATCGATGAATACTTTACCGCAACTATTGCAGTCATTATTACAAGAAGATGGCTGGCAACAGAGAAAGTTAACTCGCGAAATAGAGCAAATTTATCAGCAATGGATGTCATCGACCCAAGACCAAAACAACCAAGATGCATTTAAAGTCAATAAAAACAATGCGATGTTTGCTCGTAAAGCGTCTTACGTATTGCCCGAAAATATCAGTGACGGTCGAATTACCCTGTTTTTACATCGTCCACTTCAACTGCATAATATGAAAGTTACCTTTGTAACAACTGATAAAAAGTCACTAATAACCTTCTTAAATAAAGGAACGACACTGTCCGCTCATCTAAATGGGATTGGTTTTGCGCAAGACATTGCTGCTGAGGTAAATAATTTAAACCAGATACAGTTATTAGATGTAAGTCATCAATCATCTACTTTATATATTCAAGATAAAACCTCGTCACTTGCGCCAAATACAAATAACCAAGAGTGGCTAGACAAGCTAGATAAAATTCAAGGTGAGATTCAAGCCGCACGCTATCAGTTTGAAAAACAGCAGCCCAACTTATTTATTGAACCACACTGGCTTGCGGATATTGAACAAAGTTTCATAAAGCTCACTGAAAAGCTAAACCAATTACGTAACCAAATCATGGGTAAAGTGGCCGAATAGCGATGATGAGTTTAGCCACATTAGAAATGCTGCTTTCGGTTAATGAAGGCCAATTAATTGAAGAGATAATTATATCTTTGCTAGCAACTCCTCAATTGGCGGTATTTTTTGAAAAACATCCTCGATTAAAAAAAGCTTTACTCAAAGATTTATCGGGTTGGAAAAAGGATCTCAAACAGCGTATGCAAGATGCGCTTGTTCCCGCACAACTTTCAGAAGAATTTGAACTTTATCGTCAGTCCCTTGGGATTTCGACAGATGCCTTTTTTATCCAATTACCTAATGTCATCGCAAAACTTCACCAACTGGATTCCCCTTTTTACCGTGAGGCATATCAGCTACAGAGTGAGAAAATAGAGAACCGCAGTGCAAGGCAATCACTGTTTGTTCAAAGATGGCGTATTAGCTTAATTTTACAAGTTACAACACTACATAAAGAGCTACTAGAACAGGAAAAAGAACAATTATTGGCAGAATTACAACGCCGACTGGCTCTAAGTGGTAATTTAGAAGATATTCTTGGCGAAAATGATCGTGCTGCTGGCCGGCTGTGGGATTTAACCAAAGGTGTGAACATGACTTCCGCTTATAATGACCAATTATTAAGCCGATACAGTGAATTTTTACGTCAGCAGCCTGAATTAGAAAAAATAGCCCAATTATTAGGCCGTAGCCAATCCGCTCAATCCATTCCTGATGATAGTGTTTTTCTTGAACCAATGACTATCATGGAAAAAGTGCCAGAAACGGTTCCTGAGCAAGTTAATGGCTTAAATCAGAGTGATGATATTTTACGGTTATTACCTGCAGAACTCGCTATGTTAGGCCTTGAAGATATTGAATTTGAGTTCTATCGAAAATTACTCGAAAAACAGCTTCTAACTTATCGGTTACAAGGAGATAGCTGGCAAGAAAGAAAAGTTCTACGCCCTATTACCCACCACCATAATGAAGAACAGCCAAGAGGGCCATTTGTTGTATGTATTGATACATCGGGTTCGATGGGCGGTTTAAATGAACGCTGTGCCAAAGCATTTTGCCTCGCGCTAATGAAAATTGCGCTGGCGGATAACCGCTCATGCCATGTGATGTTATTTTCCACAGAAATTGTGCATTACGATTTACTTTCTATTGATGGCTTAGAGCAATGTATTCGTTTTTTACATCAAACATTTAAAGGTGGGACTGACCTTGCGGCTTGTTTGCAAGAAACCGCAATAAAATTGGAATCAAAACAGTGGATTGATGCAGATGCCGTGGTGATTTCTGATTTTGTTGCTCAGCGTTTACCGGATGAGTTAATTCAGAAAATAAAGATTATGCAGAAGAAAGGTAAATACCGCTTCCATGCGGTATCTGTATCAAATTATGGGAAACCCAGTATCATGAAGATCTTTGACCATATTTGGCGTTTTGATACTGGGTTAAAAAGCAGGCTGTTACGCCGCTTTAGCCGCTAATTACAGCATACCTTCAACGGATTCTTGCATTTCAGCACCCCATACACCACATTGCACTTGGCCAATGTGTTGGCGTTGAAGAAGTAGCATAACTAAGCGAGACTGGCCAATACCACCACCGATAGTTTGTGGCATTTCACCTTTCACTAACGCTTGGTGCCACTCTAATTCCATACGTTTTTCATCGCCAGTTAAACTTAATTGACGAGTTAAACACTCAGGACTTACGCGAATTCCCATTGAAGAAAGCTCAAATGCGTCCTGTAAAACAGGGTTCCACACAATGATGTCGCCGTTCAAACCACAAAAACCGTCTTCATTTTTTGTTGTCCAGTCATCGTAGTCTGGCGCACGAACATCATGTGATTCACCGCTAGATAGCTTACCACCGATACCAATTAAGAATACTGCGCCTAATTCTTTTGCGATTGCGCGTTCACGCCCTTTCGCATCTAAATCAGGGTAGCGCTGTAACAACTCTTCACTGTGAATAAAGTGGATTTGGTCAGGCAGGAACGGTGCCAACCCAAATTCTTTACTTACGGCAGCTTCTGTTTCTTTTATTGCCTTATAGATTTTACCCACTGTCTGCTTCAGATAAGGAAGTGTACGTTCCTCATCTGCCATCACTTTTTCCCAATCCCACTGATCAACATAGACGGAGTGGATTGGGGTTAAGCGATCCTCGTCCGGACGCAACGCTTTCATATGCGTGTATAAACCTTGGCCTTTACTAAAACCGAAACGACCTAATGTTTTACGTTTCCATTTAGCCAAAGAATGAACCACTTCAAAGGTTGCACCTGGAATTGATTTCACTTTCACTTGAACGGCTTTTTCGCTGCCAGATAAGTTGTCTTGAGTACCATCTCCTAAGCGGCTTAGGATTGGCCCTTGAACTTCAATTAACCCTAATTCTTTTTCAAGTAAACGTGAGAAATATGATTTCACAAAACTAATTTGTTGCTGATGTTCGATAAATGACTTGTCCATAATTTATTCCCATAATTTGTTAGCTGTATTAGCTGATGTATAGATTAAGCAACAAAATGAGGTATAAATTCAATATCCATCATTAAAAAAAGCCTTTACTGTTTATTTTGAATAAAAAAACAGGTATAAAAATGAATAATCGTTAAAATAGAGGTGAAATAATGCCGGAAAATTATCAAATCGATAATCTCGATCGTGACATACTTCACGAATTAATGGCAAATGCACGCATACCGTATGCTGAATTAGCCAAAAAATTCGTTGTTAGTCCCGGGACAATTCATGTCCGTGTCGAAAAAATGAAACAAGCAGGAATTATTAAAGGCACACGTATTGATATAAACCCAAAACAATTAGGGTTCGATGTTTGTTGCTTTATTGGCATTATTTTAAAAAGTGCAAAAGATTACCCAACCGCACTAAAAAAATTAGATGCCTTAGAAGAAGTTGTCGAGGTGTACTATACAACAGGGCAATACAGCATTTTTATTAAAGTAATGTGCCGTTCTATCGATTCTTTACAAGACGTACTTATCAACAAAATTCAGACCATTGATGAGATACAATCCACAGAAACACTGATCTCCTTACAAAACCCGATCTTACGAACAATCAATCCGTAGAAAAAAAATGATATAACCACATTATCCACAGGTAGATCCCAGCTCATTCACAGCGTACAATAGCGCCCTATTATTGTGAAAGAGAATCACCATGACAAAAGTAACCTTAATAAGTGGCAGTACAATGGGCAGTGCGGAGTATGTTGCCGAGCACATGGCAGAGATTTTAGAAGAACTCGGTCATGAAACCGAAATTCAACATGGCCCGGAGCTTGATGACTTAACACTTGAAGGCATATGGCTGGTGGTGAGCTCAACACATGGTGCAGGTGATCTCCCTGAAAATATTCAACCTCTTTTTGATTCAATAGAAGAAAGTGCTCCTGATCTAAGCCAAGTTCAATTTGGCTCGATAGGGATCGGTAGCTCTGAATATGACACTTTTTGTGGTGCGATCCATAAAATAGATGACTTGTTAACCAAGCAAGGGGCTAAAAGGATCGGTGAATGTTTGGAAATTGATGTCCAACAACACGAAATACCCGAAGATCCCGCAGGGGAATGGGTTAAAATTTGGGCAAACGAACTCTAATTTGATTAAAATAACAGCAATCAACTGTGGATAACTCAGGGAAGATCCCGGTATTAACCCGTAGTTATCCAGAGTATAAGTTTTAGGTTCCCCATGCCCTGTGTATAAGTACCCTTTTTGATCCCAGCTTATACGCAAATGGATCACGGATCATTCACAGTATATGATCCTTTACACTTTTATGATCTTTAAAGTGAAAATCCACTTATCCACAGAAACGAGTGATCCTAATAAAAGATCTAATAAAGAGATCTTTAAATAAAAAGATCTTTATATTATATAGGGGAGAAACCTAAAGCTTGGTCTCTTCCTCAAACTTGAGTAGAATTCTCTCCTCAAATGCACAATCCGCATTTTCTAACGTTTAAGGTCCACACATGTTTTATCCAGAGCAATTTGACGTCATCGTAATTGGTGGTGGTCATGCCGGTACTGAAGCAGCAATGGCAGCTGCACGTATGGGGCGTCAAACCCTATTACTGACTCACAATATTGATACATTGGGCCAGATGTCTTGCAACCCAGCCATCGGTGGGATCGGTAAGGGGCATCTGGTTAGAGAAATTGATGCCCTTGGTGGTCTAATGGCCACAGCAACAGACAAAGCAGGTATTCAATTTAGAACATTAAATGCCAGCAAAGGGCCTGCAGTTCGTGCAACCCGAGCACAAGCTGACCGTGTTCTTTATCGCCAAGCTGTCAGAATGGCTTTAGAAAATCAGCCTAATTTGATGATTTTCCAACAACCTGTAGAAGACTTAATTGTTGAAAACAATCGAGTTACAGGGGCTATTACTCGCATGGGCTTAAAATTTAAAGCCAAAGCTGTAGTATTAACCGTTGGTACTTTCCTTGATGGCAAAATTCATATAGGTTTAGAAAATTACAGTGGTGGTCGTGCAGGTGATCCCCCTTCAATTTCACTTTCTCAACGTTTGAGAGAATTGCCTTTACGTGTTAATCGTTTAAAAACAGGAACGCCACCACGTATTGATGCAAGAACTATTGATTTCAGTCAGTTAGCTCAACAGCTAGGTGATGATCCAATGCCGGTATTTTCATTTTTAGGTTCACAAGATCAACATCCACAGCAGATGCCTTGTCATATCACCTATACCAATGAAAAAACCCATGAAGTGATCAGAAATAACTTGGATCGTAGCCCTATGTATGCAGGGGTTATTGAAGGGATCGGCCCACGTTATTGCCCTTCGATCGAAGATAAAGTTATGCGTTTTGCCGATAAAGACTCACATCAGATCTTCTTAGAGCCAGAAGGCTTAACAAGCAATGAAATTTACCCTAACGGGATATCCACCAGCTTACCATTTGATGTTCAAATGCAAATTGTTCATTCCATGAAAGGAATGGAAAATGCAAGGATCATTCGTCCTGGTTATGCTATTGAATATGATTTCTTTGACCCTAGAGATCTAAAACAAACGCTTGAAAGTAAATTTATTGATGGCTTATTTTTTGCTGGCCAAATTAACGGTACAACAGGTTATGAAGAAGCAGGGGCCCAAGGGCTACTAGCTGGGCTTAATGCTGCACAACATGCCTTTGGTTTAGAAGGTTGGTTCCCTCGTCGTGACCAAGCTTATATCGGTGTTCTCGTTGACGACCTTTGTACTTTAGGGACAAAAGAACCTTACCGTATGTTTACCTCACGTGCTGAATACCGTTTGATGCTTCGTGAAGACAATGCAGATTTACGTCTGACAGAAAAAGGCCGAGAGTTAGGTTTAGTTGATGATGTTCGCTGGGCGCATTTTAATAACAAAGTCGAATTGATTGAAAAAGAGCGTCAGCGCTTAAAAGATATCTGGGTTCATCCTAAATCGGATAACCACACAGAAATAGATGGAATTTTAACCGTTCCATTATCTAAAGAAGCAAATGGGGAAGATTTACTCCGTCGCCCAGAAATGACGTATAAGATGTTAACTTCACTCAACCTTTTTGCACCGGGTATTGATGATCCTCAAGCTGCGGATCAAGTGGAAATCCAAGTTAAATACGAAGGGTATATTGCTCGTCAAAAAGAAGAAATTGAAAGACAACTGCGTAATGAAAATACCTTGTTGCCTGTTGACCTTGATTACAAACAAGTCAAAGGGTTGTCTAACGAAGTGATGGCGAAACTAAACGATCATAAACCAACATCTATTGGTCAAGCATCGCGAATTTCAGGGATCACGCCTGCTGCAATCTCTATTTTACTTGTTTGGCTGAAAAAACAAGGCATGCTACGCCGGAGCGCTTAACGTGGATTTATTATCAAAACTTAATCAATTGCTAGTAAAAACCGATATCGACTTAACGGAAAAGCAAAAACAGCAGTTAGTTGATTATGTTGGGTTATTAGCGAAATGGAATAAAGCCTATAACCTGACATCGGTACGTGACCCACAGCAGATGTTAATCCGTCATATCATGGATAGCATAGTGGTGAACGGTCAACTCAACGGAACAAAATTTATTGATGTAGGAACCGGTCCTGGTTTACCTGGTGTTCCTTTAGCGATTGTTCGACCTGATTCCCATTTTGTTTTATTGGACAGCTTAGGGAAGCGCATACGCTTTCTAAAACAGGTTCAACATGAGTTAGGGCTAACTAATATTGAGCCTGTTCAATCACGTGTTGAAGAATATCGGATTGAAAATGGTTTTGATGGTGTGATTAGCCGCGCATTTGCTTCACTGAATGATATGTTGGGTTGGTGCCATCATTTACCTTCATCTGAAGGGCGCTTTTATGCACTTAAAGGTGTCATTCGTGATGATGAAATGGTGCTACCAGAAGGTTTTATGATTGAATCTATTACAGAGCTTGAAGTACCTGAACTTGATGAGCAGCGCCATTTAGTTAAAGTTTCTATAAAATAAAGTTGCTTTCTGTCAAAATATTTTGTCTTTTAGAGCGATAGTCGGTGTGTTAAAAAGCGCCGGCTATTTCTATTTTTAGCTAAAGAATAAATACTTATTTTTCACGTGTTATTTACATGGAAATAACGAATAAGTTTCAAAAATAAAGTGTTGATAGAAAAAATGCTGGCTAATTGGCAATTTTTACTTAATCGATTTAGCTAGGTAAATAGTTAACAGTGAAATATTTGATTTATCACGTTTAAATTTAACTTAAAAAACTAATTCTTTAATTGTTTGATTTACAGATTAAATCTATTTTTTGTTGTCAGTAAAGTTGAAAGAATAAATAAAGAGGATAAAGTCAAATGTGATATTTATCACATTAATGTGAATATATGCAGCAATTCATTAACTATTTATTAATTATTACAGCGACAATTCTGCGCCAACTCGAAAAAATTAAATATTTATTCACCTTTTCGCTACTTACTGATTGAATTCATTTCGCCTGCCCGTATAATTTGCACGTTTTTGTCTCTTGACACATTTACGCAAAGGCAGTTTTATACAACACTTAGCGTTTCTGAGGCTGAGAAGAGCTGGGAGTAAACAAAAAGTTATGTCTGTATCCCTTTATGACAACAAACACGCTGCAAAGCAGTTGTCTGTTCAGTTTATAACTTTAGTGATCCTCAGTGGGGCTTTCTGTGCAAATAGTATAGAATGGGGGGCCTCTGCTCTTGCTGGTGGGTTAGCATGCTGGTTACCAAATATCGTATTTATGCTGCTAGCACAATTTCAGAAAGCAAAAGGAGAGGATGAACCTGTCCGCATTGCCTGGTTCTTAGCATTAGGAGCAGGGCTAAAGGTTGTTACAACTATCGCTGTCTTAGTTGTTGCTTTCGGTGTGTTCAAAGCGTCATTAACACCACTGGGTTTGACCTATTTAGCGGTGCTAATTGTTCAGATTGTTGCACCAGCCGTTTTTAAACGGTAAGTATTTTTAAACTACAAAAGGGTAAGAGGCATCATGTCTGCATCAGGAGAAGTGATGACTACAGAGGATTACATAGGCCACCATCTGAAAAATCTTCAGTTGGACCTGAGTACCTTTAAGTTGGTCGATCCCCACGCTAGTCCAACATTTTGGACGTTGAACATTGACTCGCTTTTTTTCTCGGTAGTTCTCGGGGCTCTGTTCCTGTGGCTATTTAGAAGAGTTGCAGCCAATGCGACTAGTGGCGTACCCGGTAAGTTACAGACTGCAATAGAACTGATCATTGGTTTCGTTGATAACTCAGTCCGTGATATGTATCACGGCAAGAGCAAAGTTATTGCTCCTTTAGCATTAACGGTGTTCGTCTGGGTATTCTTAATGAACCTAATGGATTTACTCCCAATTGATTTCCTTCCGTATATTGCTGAGCATTATCTCGGGTTACCTGCATTACGTGCAGTACCAACCGCAGATGTTAGTGTCACATTATCGATGGCTATTGGTGTGTTTATCCTAATCCTCTTCTACAGCATCAAAATGAAAGGAATTGGCGGATTTACAAAAGAGCTCACAATGCAGCCTTTTAACCATCCTGTCTTCATTCCAGTCAACTTGATTCTTGAAGGGGTAAGCCTGCTGTCAAAACCTGTATCACTCGGTCTGCGACTGTTTGGTAACATGTATGCAGGTGAATTGATCTTTATTCTTATCGCGGCTCTGCTTCCGTGGTGGTCACAGTGGTTGTTAAGCCTACCTTGGGCTATCTTCCACATACTGATTATTACGCTACAAGCCTTTATTTTTATGGTTCTGACGGTTGTTTATCTGTCGATGGCATCTGAAGAACACTAATTTAATTTTATCAATAATTGTATTAACTGAAACAAACTGGAGACTGTCATGGAAAACCTGAGTATGGATCTGCTGTACATGGCTGCCGCTGTGATGATGGGCTTAGCGGCGATCGGTGCTGCGATCGGTATCGGCATCCTAGGTGGTAAATTTTTAGAAGGTGCTGCTCGTCAGCCAGATTTAATTCCTCTGCTGCGTACACAGTTCTTTATCGTAATGGGTCTGGTCGATGCTATTCCGATGATTGCTGTTGGTCTGGGCTTGTATGTAATGTTCGCTGTTGCCTAATTAACGTTACGGAACACTGTAAGAACATTAATTCACTAATGAATATGAGGTATTGTCTGTGAATCTAAATGCAACAATCCTCGGCCAGGCTATCGCGTTTGTCCTGTTTGTTTGGTTCTGTATGAAGTATGTATGGCCACCGATTATGGCGGCCATTGAAAAACGTCAAAAAGAAATTGCTGACGGTTTATCTTCCGCAGAACGTGCTAAAAAGAACCTGGAACTGGCGCAAACCGACGCAACCGACCGACTGAAAAAAGCGAAAGCTGAAGCACAAGTCATCATTGAACAAGCGAATAAACAGCGCGTTCAAATGATTGATGAAGCAAAAGCAGAAGCGGAAGCAGAACGTGCAAAAATCGTCGCGCAAGCGCAAGCTGAAATTGATGCTGAGCGCAAACGTGCACGTGAAGAGTTACGTAAACAGGTTGCGATGCTTGCTATCGCAGGTGCCGAGAAGATCATCGAACGTTCCGTGGATGAAGCTGCTAACAGCGACATCGTTGATAAACTAGTCGCTGAACTGTAAGGAGGGAGGGGCATGTCTGAAATTGCTACTGTAGCTCGCCCCTACGCCAAAGCAGCTTTTGACTTTGCTGTGGAAAACCAAGCTGTTGCTAAATGGCAGGAAATGCTAGCCTTCACCGCTGAGGTGACGCGCAATGAACAGGTTGGAGAGCTGCTTTCTGGTTCTATTGCACCAGAAACATTAGCTAAAACGTTTATCTCTGTTTGTGGAGATGAAATTGACGAGCATGTTCAGAATCTGATTCGTGTTATGGCGGATAACGGGCGTTTAACGACGCTACCAGAAGTGTTAACGCAATTTATCCAATTGCGTGATTCTCTGGAATCAACCATTGAAGTTGATGTAATTTCTGCCAACGAACTGAGTGAACAGCAGTCAGCTAAAATTTCTGCAGCGATGGAAAAACGTCTGTCACGCAAAGTTAAGCTGAATTGCAAAATTGATAAGTCTGTTATTGCTGGAGTGATCATTCGTGCTGGAGACCTCGTTATTGACGGGAGTATCCGCGGTCGCTTAGAGCGTTTAACTGACGTCTTGCAGTCTTAAGGGGACTGGAGCATATGCAACTGAATTCCACCGAAATCAGCGAACTGATCAAACAGCGTATTGCTCAGTTCGATGTTGTGAGTGAAGCTCACAATGAAGGTACGATTGTATCCGTTAATGACGGTATTATTCGTATTCACGGTTTAGCCGAAGTCATGCAGGGTGAAATGATCGCGCTGCCTGGCAACCGTTACGCTATCGCACTGAACTTAGAGCGTGACTCTGTTGGTGCGGTCGTCATGGGTCCTTATGCCGACTTGGCAGAAGGCATGAAAGTTAAATGTACTGGTCGTATTCTTGAAGTTCCAGTAGGCCGTGGCCTGCTAGGACGTGTTGTGAATACACTGGGTCAACCAATTGATGGTAAAGGTCCTGTTGATAACGATGGCTTCTCTCCTGTAGAAGTTATTGCTCCAGGTGTTATCGACCGTCAATCTGTTGATCAACCAGTTCAAACTGGTTATAAATCAGTCGATGCCATGATTCCAATCGGTCGTGGTCAGCGTGAGCTTGTTATCGGTGACCGTCAAACAGGTAAAACTGCTTTGGCTATCGATGCAATCATCAACCAACGCGACTCAGGCATCAAATGTGTGTACGTAGCTATCGGCCAGAAAGCGTCTACCGTTTCTAACGTAGTTCGTAAACTGGAAGAGCACGGCGCACTGCAAAATACTATCGTTGTTGTTGCTACAGCATCTGAATCAGCTGCTCTGCAATACTTAGCACCATATGCTGGTTGCGCGATGGGTGAATATTTCCGTGACCGCGGTGAAGATGCACTGATCGTATACGATGACCTGTCTAAACAGGCTGTTGCGTACCGTCAAATCTCACTGTTGCTACGTCGTCCACCAGGACGTGAAGCTTACCCAGGTGACGTTTTCTATCTGCACTCACGTTTACTTGAGCGTGCTGCTCGCGTTAACGCTGAATACGTAGAAAACTTTACTAAAGGTGAAGTTAAAGGCAAAACAGGTTCATTGACAGCTCTGCCTATCATTGAAACCCAAGCTGGTGACGTTTCTGCATTCGTACCAACAAACGTAATTTCGATTACAGATGGTCAGATCTTCCTGGAATCTAACCTGTTTAACTCTGGTATTCGTCCAGCGGTTAACCCAGGTATTTCAGTATCTCGTGTTGGTGGTGCTGCTCAGACTAAAATTATCAAGAAACTGTCTGGTGGTATCCGTACCGCACTTGCTCAGTATCGTGAACTGGCAGCGTTTGCTCAGTTTGCTTCCGACCTCGATGACGCGACTCGTAAACAGTTAAGTCATGGTCAGAAAGTAACTGAACTGCTGAAACAGAAACAGTACGCACCGATGTCAGTAGCAGAGCAGGCACTGTCTCTGTTCGCGGCAGAACGTGGGTTCTTGGATGATGTTGAGTTAGCGAAAATTGGTGCGTTTGAAGCTGCTTTAGTTTCTTTTGCACAGCGCGAGCATGCTGACCTTATGAACGAAATTGGCCCGGCTGGTAGCTATAACGATGATATCGAAGGCAAGTTGAAAAAACTGCTCGAATCATTTAAAGCAACTCAGTCCTGGTAATACTATTCGGCCCAGTTCTTAGGGCCGTCTGGTTAATAAGGAGAAGCAGAAATGGCCGGCGCAAAAGAGATACGTTCCAAGATCGGAAGTGTACAAAATACACAAAAGATCACTAAAGCGATGGAAATGGTCGCTGCGTCCAAAATGCGTAAAACGCAGGAACGCATGGCGGCCAGCCGTCCTTATGCAGAAACCATGCGCAGTGTGATTGGTCACCTAGCGTTAGGTAATCTGGAATATAAACACCCATATCTCGAAGAGCGCGAAGTTAAGCGTGTCGGGTATCTGGTTGTTTCAACAGACCGTGGTCTGTGTGGTGGCTTGAACATTAACTTGTTCAAAAAACTGTTAGCAGATATGAAGTTATGGTCTGAGAAAAACGTTCAGGTTGATTTGGCTTTAATCGGTTCTAAAGCGGTATCATTCTTCGGGTCTGTGGGCGGCAATGTCGTGACTCAAGTTACCGGAATGGGGGATAACCCAACGCTTTCGGACTTGATTGGTCCAGTTAACACTATGCTACAAGCCTATGATGAAGGGCGTTTGGATAAACTGTATGTGGTGACGAATAAGTTCATCAATACAATGTCTCAGGAGCCAACTATTCTTCAATTGTTACCATTGCCTGCAAGTGATGATGAAACACTGAAGAAGAAGTCTTGGGATTACATTTACGAACCCGATCCTAAGGCGTTGCTGGATACCCTGCTACGTCGTTATATCGAGTCGCAGGTTTATCAGGGCGTCGTTGAAAACCTGGCTAGTGAGCAGGCCGCACGAATGGTAGCGATGAAAGCCGCTACTGATAATGGTGGAAACCTGATCAAAGAGTTACAGTTGGTTTACAACAAAGCTCGTCAGGCCAGCATTACTCAGGAGCTTACCGAAATCGTTTCGGGTGCTTCCGCGGTTTAACAGCTAGGTTTACGAATTACGTAGAGGATTCAAGATGGCTACTGGAAAGATTATCCAGGTAATCGGCGCCGTTGTGGACGTCGAGTTCCCTCAAGATGACGTACCAAAAGTGTACGACGCTCTTGAGGTTGTTAACGGTAAAGAAAAACTGGTGTTGGAAGTTCAGCAACAGTTAGGCGGTGGTGTTGTCCGTTGTATCGCAATGGGTACATCAGATGGTCTGAGCCGTGGTTTAGAAGTTGTAAACTTAGAGCACCCAATTGAAGTACCAGTAGGTAAAGCAACTTTAGGACGTATCATGAACGTTCTGGGTCAACCTATTGATATGAAAGGTGATATCGGCGAAGAAGAGCGCTGGTCAATTCACCGTGCTGCACCTAGCTATGAAGAATTAGCTAACTCAACAGAACTGCTGGAAACCGGTATCAAAGTAATGGACTTAATCTGTCCATTCGCGAAAGGTGGTAAAGTTGGTCTGTTCGGTGGTGCGGGTGTTGGTAAAACAGTAAACATGATGGAACTGATCCGTAACATCGCGATTGAGCACTCAGGTTACTCAGTATTCGCTGGTGTTGGTGAGCGTACTCGTGAAGGGAACGACTTCTATCATGAAATGACCGACTCAAACGTTTTGGATAAAGTATCACTGGTTTATGGCCAGATGAACGAGCCACCAGGAAACCGTCTGCGTGTTGCGTTGACTGGTCTGACTATGGCTGAAAAATTCCGTGACGAAGGTCGTGACGTACTGCTGTTCGTTGACAACATCTATCGTTATACACTGGCAGGTACTGAAGTATCAGCACTGTTAGGCCGTATGCCTTCAGCGGTAGGTTATCAGCCAACGCTGGCGGAAGAGATGGGTGTTCTGCAAGAACGTATTACCTCAACTCAAACAGGTTCTATCACTTCCGTTCAAGCGGTTTACGTTCCTGCGGATGACTTGACTGACCCATCACCAGCAACCACCTTTGCTCACTTAGACGCAACGGTAGTTCTGAGCCGTCAAATCGCATCACTGGGTATTTACCCTGCGGTTGACCCTCTGGATTCTACTAGCCGTCAACTTGACCCACTGGTTGTTGGTCAAGAGCACTATGATGTTGCTCGTGGCGTTCAGTCTATTCTGCAACGTTACCAAGAACTGAAAGATATCATTGCAATCCTGGGTATGGATGAACTGTCTGAAGAAGACAAACTGGTTGTTGCTCGTGCTCGTAAGATCCAGCGCTTCCTGTCTCAACCATTCTTCGTTGCTGAAGTATTTACCGGTTCACCAGGTAAGTTCGTTTCTCTGAAAGACACTATTCGTGGCTTCAGTGGGATCCTGAACGGTGATTACGACCACCTGCCAGAACAAGCGTTCTATATGGTTGGTACCATTGAAGAAGCTGTGGAAAAAGCTAAAAAGCTTTAATCCAGCTGACAGGAGGTTGATATGGTAGCTGCAATGACATACCACCTGACTGTAGTGAGTGCTGAAAAACAAATGTTTGAAGGCATGGTACAGAAAATTCAGGTGACAGGTAGTGAAGGTGAGCTGGGGATTTACCCACAGCATACCCCGCTGCTGACTGCCATAAAACCGGGCATGGTACGTATTACCAAACAGTTTGGTGAAGAAGAGCTAATTTACCTCTCCGGCGGTATTTTAGAAGTACAACCAAATGGTGTTATCGTACTCGCTGATACAGCGATCCGTGGTAAAGATTTAGACGAAGCTCGTGCAGTGGAATCTAAACGCAAAGCGGAAGAACACGTCCGTAAAGCTCACGGCGATGTTGATTATGCTCAGGCATCAGCAGAACTTGCAAAAGCAATAGCGAAACTTCGAGTCATCGAGTTAACTAAAAAGCTAATGTAATGATAGCGGTATAGTAAAAAAAGCCAGTTGGTTAAGTCTAACTGGCTTTTTTATTTGAGCGAAATATGTAGTAATTTATAAAGGAAATAGGTTTACTTTCATCCCTAAGTTGGAGTTTCAGGAAAAATGACTGTGCAAAGAAAAAGTGTCGTGATTTTAGCTGCCGGTAAAGGCACACGGATGTATTCAGAGCTACCTAAAGTTTTGCATTTGCTTGCAGGCAAACCAATGGTTCAGCATGTTATAGATACAGCAAAATCCATTGGTGCATCAGATATTCATCTGGTATACGGACATGGCGGTGATTTACTGAAAGAAAAACTGGGTGAGCAAAACCTCAATTGGGTATTGCAGGCGGAGCAACTCGGTACGGGCCATGCGATGCAACAAGCTGCCCCTAGCTTCCAAGATGATGAAGATATTGTCATGCTCTATGGTGACGTGCCATTAATCGCTAAAGATACCTTGGACAGGCTGATTGAAGTCAAACCACAAGGCGGTATTGGTTTACTGACGGTTATCTTAGATAACCCAACAGGGTATGGCCGTATAATTCGTGAAAATAATGAAGTTGTCGGTATCATTGAGCAAAAAGATGCCAGTGAAGAGCAACGTAAAATCCAAGAAATCAATACAGGAATTATGGTTGCTAGTGGCAAAGATTTTAAACGTTGGTTGGCACAGCTGAACAACGATAACGCACAAGGCGAATATTATATTACTGATATTATTGCATTAGCACATAAAGAAGGTAATAAAATTGCAACTGTTCACCCTAAACATTTAAGTGAAATGGAAGGGGTGAATAACCGCCTACAATTGGCTGCGTTAGAAAGGGTTTATCAGAAAGAACAAGCGGAAAAATTGTTATTAGCTGGTGTGATGTTAATTGACCCTGCACGTTTTGACTTGCGAGGAACGCTGACTCATGGGCGCGATATTATTATTGATACTAACGTGATTATTGAAGGTAATGTCACATTAGGGAATAACGTACATATTCAATCTGGCTGTATATTAAAAGACTGTGTGATTGGTGATAACTCGGTTATCAGCCCATATTCAGTGATAGAAAACTCTGAATTGTCAGCCGAATGTACAGTTGGCCCTTTTGCGCGTTTACGTCCAGGTGCTAAATTAGCAGCCAAAGCACACGTCGGTAATTTCGTCGAAATGAAAAATGCCTCTTTAGGTTTAGGTTCTAAAGCGGGTCATTTAAGTTACCTCGGGGATGCCCAAATTGGTGATAATGTGAATATTGGCGCAGGTACCATCACTTGTAATTATGATGGTGCCAATAAACATAAAACCATTATTGGTGATGATGTGTTTGTAGGGTCTGATACTCAGTTAGTTGCGCCAGTTTCTGTTGCCAAAGGTGCAACAATAGGCGCTGGCACGACGGTTACACGTGATGTGAATGAAGACGAACTTGTCGTTAGCCGTGTAAAACAAATGCATATTAAAAACTGGCAACGTCCAGTTAAGAAAAAATAAGTAAATATTGAGGAGAGGTAGCAATATCTTTCCTATTATAAATGCGAATTAATCGCGAAAATTAAAATAGCTACTCAAGGTAGCAATATAAAAATAATATCCCCATTTTCTACAAGGCTGGGGAGCAGTGAAAACTGTACAACAATTAGGTTGCGACAAATGAAGGTTTCTCAAGAAAGGAACCTTTTGTCTAGGAATCAAAAAAATATGTGTGGAATTGTAGGTGCTGTTGCACAACGTGATATTGCAGAAATTCTGTTAGAAGGTCTTCGTCGTCTTGAGTATCGTGGTTATGATTCAGCTGGTATGGCTGTCGTTGATCACGAAGGTCATTTGCAACGCTTACGTGAAGTCGGCAAAGTGCAAATGCTAGCTGAAGAAGCGGAGAAAAACCCAGTATCGGGTGGAACGGGGATTGCACATACCCGTTGGGCGACTCATGGTATTCCAAGTGAACGCAATGCTCATCCGCATACCTCTGGTTATATTGCAGTTGTTCATAACGGCATTATTGAAAACTATTTAGAACTGAAAGATGAACTGAAAAAACTCGGTTATGTCTTTAGTTCAGAAACTGACACTGAAGTGATTGCGCACCTTGTTCACCATGAGCAACAAAAGGGCGGTTCGCTGGTGGAAGTAGTTCAACGTGTTATCCCACAATTGCGCGGTGCTTACGGTACTGTGATTATGGATAGCCGTATTCCTGAATTATTAGTCGCCGCACGTTCTGGTAGCCCATTGGTTATTGGTTTAGGTGTGGGTGAAAACTTTTTAGCATCAGACCAATTAGCGCTGTTGCCTGTGACTCGTCGCTTTATTTACCTTGAAGAAGGGGATGTTGCCGAGGTCACTCGTCGTACTGTTCGTATTTTTGATAAAAGTGGTGAAGCTGTCGATCGCGAGCAAATTGAATCAAACGTTCAATATGATGCGGGCGATAAAGGCGTTTACCGTCATTACATGCAAAAAGAGATTTATGAACAGCCGATGGCGATTAAAAACACCCTTGAAGGGCGTTTTAGCAAAGATAATGGCATTGATTTAAGCGAGTTAGGTCCTCGTGCGAGTGAAATTTTATCTCAAGTTGAACATATCCAAATTGTAGCTTGCGGGACATCTTACAATGCTGGCATGGTTGCACGTTATTGGTTTGAGTCTTTGGCCGGTATTCCATGTGATGTGGAAATCGCTTCAGAGTATCGCTACCGTAACCCTGCGCACCGTAAAAATAGCTTAATGATTACGCTATCCCAATCAGGTGAAACCGCTGATACACTGGCAGCATTGCGTTTATCGAAAGAGTTAGGTTATTTGACCTCTTTAGCGGTATGTAACGTCGCAGGTTCTTCACTGGTACGTGAATCTGAATTTGCTTTGATGACCAAGGCAGGGGCAGAAATTGGTGTGGCATCCACTAAAGCATTTACCACACAGTTAACCGTCTTACTGATGTTAGTTGCATATATGGGCCGCTTGAAAGATGCTAATCCTGAGCTTGAAGAAAACATTTCTCACGCTCTACATGCGCTACCGGCTCGTATTGAAAGCATGTTATCGCAAGATAAAGTTATCGAGGCATTGGCAGAAGATTTCTCAGATAAACATCACGCATTGTTCTTAGGTCGCGGTGATCAGTTCCCTATTGCAGTTGAAGGGGCTCTGAAATTAAAAGAGATTTCTTACATTCACGCAGAAGCATATGCAGCGGGTGAGTTAAAGCACGGCCCATTAGCGTTAATTGATGCCGATATGCCTGTTATCATCGTTGCACCTAACAATGAGCTGTTAGAAAAACTGAAATCAAACATTGAGGAAGTCCGTGCGCGTGGTGGTTTGCTGTATGTATTCGCTGACCAAGATGCAGGTTTTGAAGCCAGTGAAAATATGAAAATTGTTTCGCTACCTCATGTTGAAGAACTGATCGCACCAATTTTCTACACTGTTCCTCTGCAACTGTTGTCTTATCACGTTGCATTGATTAAAGGCACAGACGTTGACCAACCACGTAACTTGGCGAAGTCGGTGACGGTTGAGTAATCAATAAATTTGACTAGTCCTGATATAGATTGACTACTTTTCAGGTATAAAACGCCCGATGAACATCATCGGGCGTTTTATAATTTAATAATAAGTTCATTATATAGCTGTATTTATTTTTGCTTTAAAATAAAACTTAAACTTTCACTAGGCTCTGTGTGTTACCTAATTCATAATTAGATGTAATTTATATTTTCTTAAGTTTTAAATAGTGGCGGGTATATTCGGGAAACTCATTATAAAGCTGTTCACTACCAAGAGAGTTACGTCTTGCTTCAATTGGTAATGAGGCAAAATCTGCATCAATTAAGTATAATTTTCCTTGTTTATCTTTTTTCACGTTGCCATCAACTTGATAGTCATGCAATATTCTTCCTCTAGATTTAACAAATTGATAAGCCTCTTTTCCTGTAACTGATTGCCCATCAATAAATTTTGAAATTAAAACTTGAATACCATTTTTCGAGGTTATGACTCTTGAGTAATCATTGTCATTATTAATTTGGTTTAGTATTCTTCTACTACGACCTAGACAAGCAAAGTAAGTTTCTAGATGATATTTATTTTTAGGGATTTTAATGGCAAAGTTGCCTACTCGATAAGCAACACCATAAGTACCACTACCAATACAATTTTTTTTATCTAATATTAGTGAGTCATTATTAATATTATCAATTAATAATTTGTTATTTTCATCAATTTGAAGTATTTTTTTATTTGTAATTTCATTAGTGAATATCTTGATGTGCTTGGTATTTTCTAATTTATTCAGATTGGAGCTATTGTTTGGATTAATTGTTTTTTTGTTAATAGTTTCTCTGTTAGATAACTTTTTGATTCTGTTGATAATTGATATTATTGGGTTTTTGTTTATACAAAAATTAATTTTTTTTATCCCATTTAAAAATGGGAAACAATCTGTTTTTACTTCAGTGGGGGTATTTACATTATTCCTTATATAAATACTTGTATCTTTTCTCATCATAATCCTCCATTTTTATTAATTATATAAAATGGTTATATAATGTAATATCAAAAAAAGATAATAGTATTAATTTTTTAGTAAATTTTCCAAATCACTAAATATAGATTGCCACTCATTATCATCAATTTCCATAAGTCCCATATAACGCAACATAAAAGCGCCTTCAGTGGCTAGAAAAACAATTCTTGCTTGTTTGCCTTTTTCTGTTGAAGTATCTAGTCTCGCAAGCCGTTCACGATACCAAATACGCGTACTTTCCAGATATTCAGGGGTTTGTAATAAGGATGCCATTAAGGAAGCGCCTTTTGCCATCGAGACTTTGTCGTGCTGGTGGGTCGCTTGCATATGCGCAAAAATTTTCCCTTCAGGGGAGTTATCTTGTTCAATTGTTTGATTGAAAATTTCATCATAGGACTGGCCCCAACGCTCAAACATTGCATCGATTAAGGCATCTTTATTGCCAAAACAATATTGAACCCCACCTTTAGATATCCCCATCGCTTTGGCGACTGCGTCGATAGTGAGCGCTGTAGCGCCTTGCTGTAGAACAATGTCTTCAGCAGTATCAAGTAATTTTTCTCTATCGATTGTTCGTTGACGTCCCATTTAGAAAAACCTCTTTTCAATACGTACGTATGGATTTATATTGTAGCACGATCAGCACAGAAATCATGATCAAATAAACTCATTGAGAGAATTTTATGTTAACCGATTATAAGCGCTGGATAGTGCTTCTATTAGTTTCAAGTGTACTGTTTCTTATCGTTATTGATGTCACTGTACTGTATACCGCATTACCTAAATTAACCCATGATTTAGGCGCTACGTCATCTGAAAAACTGTGGATAATGAATGCGTACCCACTGGTTGTCGCTGGGTTATTACCTGCAGCGGGGATGCTAAGTGATAAAGTCGGTCACAAACAAATGTTTTTGTTGGGGCTGCCGTTATTTGGTTTAGCCTCGTTGTGTGCTGCATTTTCACCAACAGCAACAAGTTTGATTTTGTCTCGTGGCTTTTTGGCTGTAGGTGCCGCAGTAAGTATGCCTGCCACCCTTGCGATTGTAAGGCATGTTTTTTTAGACCCGAAAGAAAGGGCGTTAGCAATTGGAATATGGTCGGCAGTTGCTTCAGGTGGGGCGGCAATAGGCCCTTTGATCGGCGGTATCTTACTTAACCACTTTTGGTGGGGCTCTGTTTTTTTAATTAATGTCCCTGTCGTCTTATTGGTTATTCCGTTTGCTTGCTATTTAATCCCTAAATGTGGTGGTAACAGCGATAAAAAAATCGACATTTTAGGTTCTATTTTAGTATTAATTGGTCTAATTGGTGTTATTTATGCGTTGAAGGAGCTCGGTAAACCTTATACCGATTGGCCAGCGGTATTGGTTTCGGGTGTTATTGGGGTTTTCTTTTTGGTGGCATTTAGAAATCGACAAGTGAAATCAACATCACCAATGATTGATTTTACGCTATTAAAGCACCCTAAATTCAATGCAGGGTTGATGATGGCGATTTTATCCATTGTGGTTATTGTTGGTGTCGAATTATTACTAAGCCAACGTTTACAACTGGTATTGGGCTATACCCCATTTCAAGCTGCGTTGTACATCATCCCAATACCCTTAGCGTCAGTATTTGCAGCACCTTTAGCCGGTATGTTCTTACATAAGTTGGGTGAGATTAAACTTACCATTTTAGGGTTTAGTTGTACGCTAATTGGTGTTGTGGGATTGGCTGTCGTTTATCAAACATCAACGGGTATCTTACTGCTTTCATTTCTTTTTCTTATTGGTTTTGGTCTTGGTGCGATATTCACGACAGCATCAACGACAGTGATGTTAAACGCCCCTGATGAAAAAGCGGGTATGGCAGCATCAATTGAAGAAATTGCTTATGAAATTGGCAGTGTCTTAGGTGTCACCTTTATGGGGGGGCTAATGAGTGCTATCTATACGTTAAAACTCTCATTACCTGAAGACATGACTGTCAGCGATAAAGTTTATGACAGTATTGATGAGGCTTTATTAGTTTCTGAATCACTGCCAGTAAATACTGCATCAACATTGATAAATCAGGCAAATATTGCCTTTGACCATGCTTTCTTAGGGGTGATGGTAGCAACTATTTTTGTTCTGCTGATCAGTATTATTGTTCTGCCTTATTTGTTACGTTCCAAAAAGGCATTAGTAAATTAATTAGGTTGATTTTCCCGCAAAAAGGGAGCTTTTACTCCCTTTTGCTCTTTATTTTATTTTGCGGATTAATACCGTTGCTAGTAATGGGCTAATTGCAAATAGGGCGAATAACCAGATTGAAGCTTGCTGTGCCCCCGCGATCCCCCCAGGGTTAATTAGCCCGCTATTATTGACGACGACTCCTACTAAGGCCGCAGATAGCGCAGTTGCATACAATTGAATGGTAATAATAGAAGATGACGCAAGGTTTTCCTCTCCCTCTGGCGCATTCTTAAAAACACGTAATACAAGATGTGGCCAACACACTCCAATTCCTAGTCCAACCCCTGCCATGGCGATGAGATAAATAACGAATAATGGCCATGATTCGATAAGTTGTTGATTATGGGTTAGAACAGCAAGCATAATTAAAGAAATAAATATGATGACCGGGCCAGTTCGAATAATTCGGATAACAATAGCACCTGTTTTATTGGCACTAAAGAGTGCCCCAATAGTCCAACCCGCAGCCATTATTGCGGTTAAATAACCCGCTGTGAGCGGAGAAAACAAATGGATGGTTTGTAAGAAATAAGGGACATAAATTTCTGTTGTCATGCCTCCAACTAACAAACACATGGTTAAAAATATGACGCCAAGTGGACTTTTGAGTGAATAGGCTCCCGTCGGTAATAAACGTTTTTCATTTTTGCCATCGAGTAAGGCAATCGTCAGCAGTATGGCTAGGCCAATTAATAAACCAATAAGGTTCATGAATAAGCTATCAGACAAACTTCCAATTGAAATAGCAAGAACGGATATCACTAACAAAGAAATCGCTAAGAATGGGATTTTGTTAGTTTTTGGTGCTAGGGATTGTTTTTTGGGGAGTTGATTGATGACAATGAGCGCTAGAAAAACAGCGACAGGTAGTAAAGCCCAAAATGCCCAACGCCAATGGCCACTTTCAGCAAAAATACCTCCAATTGCAGGGCCACAGAGTGTTGCTATTCCCCACATACCCGAAACGACACCCATGGCTCGGGACCATAAGTTTTCAGTAAAAACAATGCGAATTAATGCGTAGCTCAGAGCAAATAAAATACCGCCACCCAGTCCTTGTAATGCCCTGCCTCCCAGCAACACTAGCATTGATGGGGAAGCTGCACACCAAATAGACCCTAAAGAAAAGAGAATGAGTGCGAATAAATAAGAAAATTTAGGCCCAAAGCTGTCTAATACTTTACTGGAAAGGGCTGAACCGACAATTGATGTTGCCACAAATAAAGTGGTATTCCATGCATAATATTCAAGACCGCCAATATCATTAACAACACTAGGCAATATGGTTGTTACGATATAAATATTGATAGCGTGTAGCGCAACACCACCAGTTAAGGCGATAGTGAGTAATGCATTGGTGCCACTAAGTAAATCAGCCCACTTGGCTTGAGGTACGGTTGATGTTTCATTGCTCATAGAGAGACCCGCTAGACGGAATAGTAGAAAAAGATGTATTATACAAGTAATCGCTTGGATAATAGAGTCGCATAATGATTAATGCAAGTAATTACTTTGATAATTTAAATCTAACGCAGGCTGTGGATAAGGTTCTATTTTGTATCAAAACTAAAGGACCAATTTCTACCGCAGTGATCGCAAATGACTTAAATATGACAGGGGAAGCTGCAAGGCAACACATTCAAAAACTCACTTCGTTGGGGCTAGTTGAAGGTGCGCAGTGTTTATCACAAACAGGGGCGGGGCGCCCTCGGCAAAATTGGGTGTTAACGGAATTAGGGCATCAACGTTTTCCTGATACTCATGCGCAGCTTGCTCTTCAATTAATTGATTCTGTTCGGACTATTTTTGGTGATAAAGGGCTAGAAAAGCTGATTAGCCAAAGGGAAATGGAAAGCCGAGAAAAATATTTTGCCCGTTGTAAAAATTTACCATTAGCTGAGCGGCTTGAAGAGCTGGCTGAAGTGCGTAGCGAAGAAGGGTATATGGCGAAGGTTGAACAAGATGATGACAGTTGGTTGTTTATCGAAAACCATTGTCCAATTTGTGCAGCAGCCACCGCTTGCCAAAACTTTTGTCGTTCGGAATTGGCGTTGTTCAGTGAGATTGTGGGTGATGATGGTAGCATTGAGCGCGAACAGTACTTATTAAATGGTGCTGGACGTTGTGTGTATCGTGTGAAGGTTAAAGGCTAATTAAAGTTATTTGGACGATATCGAATAACCTTTCTTGCTTAGCCATGCATAGATGACCCCAGCAATAGCCCCTGCTATATGGGATTCAGTTGAGATGTACAAGTGAGTCGGTAATAAGCCGCTAGCCATTGTGCCAAAATAGAATAGCACTAATAACGCGATAGCTATATCAACCCAGCTTCGGCGGAAAAAACCTTGGGCGATGAGTAAGCCCCATAAACCAAAAACCCAACCACTGGCACCGATATGAATAGCATTACGACCTAATAACCAAACAGCAAAACCCCCAACAACAATAATAAATAGTGATGCAAGCAAATATGCCTTAATAGTACGGTGCAGTAATAGGGCACTTAGTATGATAAATGGCGGTAAATTACTGAATAAATGCTCCCAATTACTATGGATAAATGGGGCAAAGAATATACCGATAAGCCCAGTCGCTGTGCGTGGTATAATTCCGAATGAAGTTAACCCCCCAGCCATTAAGCTATTAATAAGCTGTACCGCAATAAAAATTGCGACAATGCAGACTAATAGCTTAATGCGAGGATGCCCTTGTAAATATTTCATTAGTGGTTACCCAGCGCTTGTACACTTTCAACAAGCGACGCTAACTGACCAACAACCCGATCACCAATATCTGTATTATCACCACCTAAAGATTTATTACGCATAAAGTCTTTCTTAATTTGTTGCCAACGTGCTGCATCTTTTTCGGTAAGTGTTCCTCGTAACTCAGCGAGTTTGAGTAAGTTTTCTTCTGCGCCGGTTGTGAGCAGCTGTGCCTCACCCAAGTAGTGGTCATCTAGTAATCTTTCAAGTTCATCATTATTCATAACGGAAGAGACTTTTTCGCTGAGCTTATTCATATTACGGTAACTACCTTGCAAGCGAAATGCGGGTTCTGTCCGGTATTTATCGGATTGTGCTGCACTGGCGATATAGTGTTGATTCACTTTCAATACAACATCTCGTAACTTGATTAATTTACTGATTACCGATGTGATTTCATTAATTTCTGCATCAGAGTACGGGTAACTTAAAGTGTTGGTAGAGACAGATTTACCCATCGCTTTATCAACAAATAAGTACAGGTCGTTCAGGTCTCGTAATGCAAGAGGGGCTAATACTGGGTTTGATGTCAGGCTGTTTTCTATATAGCTCAGGGAAAATGCTTCATCCATACCACCTAATACCTCACCAAGGTTATAAATATCAGCGCGGTTTGCAAGCATATCAGGGATTCGGAAAACTTCCCCTGACTCGGTATAGGGGTTACCTGCCATAACGACACAGAATTTTTTACCCCGCATATCATAAGTTTTGGTTTTGCCTTTCCAAACGCCTTCAATACGCCTTGTTCCATCACATAAGGAAATAAATTTTTGCAAAAACTCAGGGTGAGTGTGCTGAATATCATCAACGTATAACATCACATTATTACCCATTTCTAAAGCTAAATTGAGTTTTTCTAGCTCTTGTCTTGCCGTTGCATTAGGCGCTTGTTCAGGGTCTAGAGAAAGCACATCATGGCCAAGAGCAGGGCCGTTGACCTTCATAAAAATTAGCCCTAAACGGTCTGCGGCATATTCCATTAAGGTAGTTTTACCGTACCCTGGTGGTGAGATCATTAAGAGTAGCCCCATGAGGTCAGTGCGTTTACCTTCCCCTAAAGCCCCAATTTGTTTTGCCATGTTATCGCCTATGATAGGCAAATAGACATCGTTTATCAGTTTATTACGTACAAAAGAACTTAATGGCTTTGCTTTATATTCATGCAGTTTTAAACGGCTACGCTCTTCAGTAACAATCTGTTGGCGCAGTGCTTGATACTGACGAAATTCGGGGATAAAACGTTTCCGTTGCCCTCGCATACGGCTGAAGTAGTTATCTAAACTCAGTGATAGAGTTTGGTTTTCAATGGTCGCATGTTCGCCAAGTAACCCGTTAACTTTAAAGTAAAGGTCAGCTTCACTAAAGCGAGCGGAAGCCGCTTTATCTAAGATAATAATGGCAATAGCACCGGGTATGTATGGAACAAGGTGAGAAAATTCAGGGGTTGAGCACAGCCCTTGTAACCAGTTTTGAACTAATGACCAGCGCTGGGCATAGCGAGCCCCTAAATTTTGTTGTGAGCGATTAAAATCTCCCCACATATGGGCTTCTTCTAAGCGGCTCTGGAGTGCTAAAACTAATTCTCTTGCATATTTGCTATAGACGAGTTCTATCGGGGTTCTTGCAAGTGCAAAGCTAAGATATTCGGCGGCTTGAGTCTGCTCATAAGCTTGGCATTGAATGGGGTTATCTTGTAAAAACAAGCTAATTCCCGCTTCGATTTCGGCTTGTAGGTCAAGTAATGCATTGTCATTATGGAATAATTGGTGAATATTCATGGCTGTTCTTGCACGTTCAGGCCATAGTGCAGGAAAATCGTCATTTTGAACTTGTTGCCAATAAATAGCTGCGATAGCACGGGCTGTTGGGCTATACCGTAATAGATCAGCACTTTCACCGATTGGCAGTAGTTTTTTCAGTAAAGCAACAGCATCGTGGTCATGAATACCTTTTTCATAACCTTCTTTATAACGTGGGCTCGCAAAATCATGGACAATTTTTTCAAGTTTTTCCGTTGATGTTAATGCGTTTTTTAGGATATCAAAATTTAGCCCTTCTTGGCGTTTTGTTGCTGCATAGATAATTGAATAAGCAAGATATTCCGCGCGGTAAACCGTATCAGATTCAGACTCTAATGAGGCGCTCCAATAAGGTTTTAGCTGTGATAGTTGTTCATTTTCTATTGGTTCTTGGAAATCTGTCCCGGTGAGATAAACCCATAGTTGTTCATTTTTCGGTAAAATGGTGAGGTCGAGCTCTTGGGTATTTACACTGAACCGGTGACGCCCGAGCTTAATGACATTTCCACCATTTTCAAAAATATCTGTTTTATCACGTAAAACTCGAATGGCTTGGTCCCGAGAAGATTTCAGACGTGCGTCAATATCATCAGCTTTAACGTTATCGTTAATTTCCCTTAATTTTTCAATAATTTCACGGGTTTTAAGCGCCAGAGGGTCTGAGGCAAAGAAAGCATTGAGTTCATCTTGAGACTGTAAACGAGTTGTTCGTCGTTGCAGGCTGTCTAGTAGACGGTCTGCAGCAGTGACTAAATTTTGTGCGCGGCGCTGGCGGTCATCAATAAGAACTTGTTTATGAGATTCAAAGGTTTCGAGTAATTCTTCACGCTTAGCCAATATATCATCAAGAAATTCATCATGGCTGCTAAATTGGCTTTCGAGCTCCTCTAACTGAACGAGTAATCTTGATAGCTGATCATCACAACGTTCAGGGTCAGTGGCAAGAGACAGTGCATTGGTAATGCCTTGGCTAAACAGCCGGAATTGTGCACCAAATTGAGCGACGGTTTCCACACTGCTTTGTGATTTTCGTTTTTGTTGTAAGCGAGCTCGGGATTGGTTTAACTGAGCATAGATTTGAGAAATAGCATCAATAATGTGGGTTTGTTGTGTAACATCGTTGAAGCTTAGTGATGCCATTAGGTTTGAAAGCATATCTAAGTCAGCAGACATTTTTTCCATATCTTTCATGGGAATGTCTAGCTGGGCACTGTTTTGGGCTTTTTCTATTTGTTCTTCGAAAACAGTTAATTGTGTTTTAAAGGGCTGTAACGCTTTATCACTAGCAAGAAAAACAGCGGTTTCTTGTGATACATATTGTTGATTTTTCTCTATTTCGCTTTCCATTTCGCTAAGTCTTTCTAAATCCATATAGCGAAATTCACGCAGTGAAATCAAGTGACCGCGTTGAGCACTCAGGGCATTTAAGCCATCAACAAATTGTTGAATATCAGCCCAACTTTCAGGCAATGTTAATGAAAGCAGTGATTTTTGGCGGCTGATGGCTTCATTCATTGATTTGGCAGATTGCTGGCGTATGCTTTCGACCTTTTCATATTCATCAAGGACGAGCTCACTTGTTTGACTGATTTCTTTAAGCAATTTACCAATACCAAGGCATTGCTCATCACCAAACCAGTAATAAATATCCAGTAAATTTTTTGCTTGTTGGCTAAGTTGTTCGTAGCGAGCGATAGAAATTTGGCTGCCTTCTATTTCTTTGGATACATGCAATATTTCAGAAATACCACGAACTAAGTCTGCATTACCTATACGGCCTAAAAAACCGCTACGAGTAGGCTGTTTGTCGGCAAACTCTTCTGAGTAAAATGGGGTCTGCCAAACTTGCATTGGGTGAACGCGAGTCGCTTCTTCCCCTTCGCCTTCAAATAACACCATTTTTCCATCTTCCAGCATGGCATAACCATGCCCAATGAGTGGAATTGAAAGTGTTCGTTCAATTAAATTGTAATTGAATAGGGCAATACGACCTTGATTTGGAGAATAGAAAACATATAGAACATCCTCTCCATTTGGGGAACGACGTAAACGGCGAAAACGCATTCCATCCATAGGCTGTTCAAACGTTTTATAATCACCATTTTGTAAGTAGTAACCGCCAGGGAAAATAATACCGTGGTCTTCTGGTAACTGGACGCACGCTTGCCCAATAGCATCAATACGTTGTACGGATTGGGATAACGTGTTGTAAACTAAATAACGCCAAGTTTCTTCCCGATAAGGTAGAACTTTTAAGATAATTAAACTGCCAGTTTGTGCATATTCAATTTGGGCGTCGTCTAGTGATTGGTTTTTATCAAGAACCGCTTCTCGGTAAATTCCCAAACCATCTTCAGTGTTATTTTCACACTTGATGGTTAAATCACCGCCAATAGTTTCAATGAATACGGTATCAAGAATATTGATGTGAGGGTACCGGCCGTTAACGGTGTCTTCTCGCGTGGTTTTTTGCCATTCAAAGTCATAGGCTGGTGGGAGGGCGATATCGCGTTCACCCCGGTTATCAATATACTCAATTTTGCGTTTGTCGCTGGAGATTGACCAGCGAAAAACTCGCACGTCCGTGATGCGATCGCCAATTTGAAAACTAGCAAGAAGTTTGCCGTCCCGTTCAACAAGTTGCAGTAACTGTGTGTTCTTATAATAGGTATAGAGTTCAGTAAAATCTTGAACAAAGCGATTATCACTCAAGAAGGTATCTTCATAAGGGACTGCTTCAACATCAAACTCATTGTCGTTTTCAATTAACCTATATAGTGAAAATACATCTTCGAGGTGCGTTTCTTTTTTTAGGCCGAGGAATACGTTATAGCCAAATAAAAGCCACTCGCCAACGCGGACAATGTCCCTTGCTTGGCAATTATTTTCAGTACGAATGCGAATGCGGCCAATGATATCCATTTGGCTCTGGCCGAATTCATCCAACCGCATTTCATTGAGTTGAGCGGCTTTTTGATGAAGTTGTTGCCCTTGGTCGGTCAGGCGTTTGCGTAATATTTCATAAGCACCACCTTCTGCAACAGCACTATCGAGTATTTCTTGTTCGCGATCCGTATCCTGAATATCTGACATTGCGCAGCGAATTCCCTTAACTAAGACAATAAAAATGAAAAACAATAGGGGTAGGTTCACTACCCCTATGTGCTAAAGGTTTACAGTTGGTCATCCGTTGGTGGAATCGGTTTTGATATAACCGTTTTTGCTGGCTGATTAACCCCTTTAGCTGCCATAAAACCGTTTATAAGATCTTGAACTTCGGGGTTTTTCAATAATGCGGCAATATCAACTTTTTTGTCTTCTTTGCTACGATTAATGAGTTTTTCAACATTTTCTTTTGCGAAACTGCTTTTATCCATAAAACCATCAACGGCTTTTCCGAGGCTTAGTGCTTTAGAGAAGGTGTTGAAGAAGCTGCCATCACCGCCCACAATTTCAATATTGGTTTTGCTAAGCGCTGCAGCCAATACATCAGCTTGCTCCCGGGCAATTTCTTTATTGGCGTCGATAGATGCCATGGCTTGTTCAAATTCTTTCTCAAGGCGCATACGAAACTCTTCATGAGAGCGAGCGGTATCGCTGAGATGATCCATAGATTTAAATTTGTCAGTTAAACCATCGGCTTCAGCTTTCAAGCGTTGGCGGATAACTTCTGCTTGTGCTGAACCTAATTGGCCTTCTCCTCGAGCTTGAGCTGCCAGTTTTTCTTCCAGTACTTTCGCATCAGCCAAGCCTAGTTTTTCTTTGGCATTGGCTTGTTGTTCTTCACCACGAGCTTGAGCGGCTAATTTCTCTTCAAGGATTTTCGCTTCAGCAAATCCTTGTTGTTGTTCTGCTTTGGCTTTGGCTTCCATTACCTGAGCTTCTGTTAAGCCTTTTTCTTTCAGCCCACGTGCTTCCGCTAACAATTTCTCAGCTGTAATGTTGGCAAGAACAAGACCTTCTTTTTCTTCTGCCTCTGCGGTTGCTTGGCGAACTCGAGCTTCTGCTAAACCTAATGCCGCATGTTCGGCTTCAACCCCTTCAGCTAAGCGTTTTTTGGCTTCAGCTTGTTTTGCTGATGCTTCTAATTCTGCTTGTGCCATGGTGCTTATTTCTTCTGCACGGTGCTTAGCACTGGCTTCATCGGCTTCGGCTTTTTTCACTTGGCGAACTAACGATTCTTCCGCTTCTGCTTGTGCATTAATCACTGTGACTTGGCGCATACGTTCAGCTTCAGAGACTTCACGAACTTCTTTGATTCGTTCCTCTTCCTGTGCCACGGTTTTTTCAACTGCTACACGTTCACGTATAACATTGGAGATATTTTTGCGTTCTTCTTCGAGTGCTTTTTCTTTTTCTATGCGCTGTAATTCAACTTCTCTTTCACGGGCAACAATTTCAAGCTCACGTGCGCGGCTCACTCGCTCTTCTTCGATAGCTACAGCACGAGTACGGTTTTGTTGAGCGACTTCAACTTCACGCATGCGGTTTTCTTCACGGATTTCAATTTCTTGCTGGGTTTGAATACGCGCTTGCTCTGCTTTAAGGCGTTCTTCTTCTTGAACACGTAAAGTTTCAGCTTGTTCACGGGCACGAATATTATCAATTTCACGTTTTTGGCGAGCTTCGGCATCGGCTTGTTGGCGCTCTAAAGCTAAACTTGCTTCGCGGGTTTCAACGTTTTTCTTTTGAATTGCGAGCTCTTGGTCACGCTCTTTTTGGTTGGTCTCAATATTGTGAATTGCGGTGATTTCAGTAATTTTACGAATACCTTCGGAGTCAAAGATATTATTTGGGTCTAAGGCTGATTTAGGTGTTTGTTCTAGATAATCAATCGCCACATCTTCAAGGGCGTAGCCGTTAAGGTCCTTTCCTATCACATCAACAATGCGGTCACGGAAGTCTTGTCGGTTTTCAAATAAAGTGGCTAAATCCAGTTGCTTACCTACTGTTTTTAAAGCTTCAGAGAATTTTGCACTGAATAACGTGCTGACCGCTTGATGGTCTGATGCACGGTCAACACCGATAGCTTTTGCAACTTTCAGCACGTCTTCCGTCGTTTCATTCACTCGCAAATAGAAAGCAACGGTGATATCAGCACGTAAGTTATCATGACAAATCAAGCCATCTTTACCGCGGCGATCAACTTCAAGTGTTAGCAAAGAAATACGCATGAATTCTTTTTTGTAGATGACAGGGTAAACTAATGCCCCTGTAAAATGCACTTTAGGCTGTGATGACATGTCATTGACAATCAAAGCAGTACCTTGTGGGACTTTGATATAGAAGGCTTTGAATAACCCAAAGAACCCTAAAATAACTAGGATGATCCCCCCGATAATTGTTAAAAAGGGCATTAGTGCAGCCAAGTCCATATTGATTCTCCATTGGTTCTGACGATGACGTCATTTCGATTATGCAAGCAAGATATTTATTTTTAAAAAGAGAAGTTATCCGTGGCGAAATTCATTTTCACTGACAACTTGATAACTGTGTGATGCTGCGTCATAGCTAATGATGACTACACGATCACCGCGTTTTAACTGTTCTGAGGATGGGGCGCGTATTTGTAGAATTAACCCCGCTCCACCATCTTCTAATAGTGCCTCGCCATTTTGTTCAGTTACCGCTCCTGACCGTACGGTGGCGTATTTACCAATAAGCTGTTGTACTGTTTTTGGTTTATTGAGGCTTATTAGTTTTTTGCGCACAGGTTTTAAGCACAAAGCAGTTAAATGAAGAGAGATAAATAGGGTGATCGCAAAAACGGCAAAGCTGACGAGATAGCGTAATAAATCAGTATCAATGAAGCGAATAAAGATATGTACGCTGAAATAACTGATTACCCAGCCAAAAAGAGTAAATAACGTGACAATAATAGTGACAGGGATCCCTGCTAAGCCAAGCTTAGTTAACCAGCCAGCAAAACCGGTTGCATCAATACCGGCATCAAATTCGGTATCAATATTAAATACGTCGATATCCAATAAACCAAAAGCGGCACATAACCAATAAAATAAAACAATGATTAGCAAACCACTAAAGATAATTGTTGGGAACATCAAACTGTTATGGAAAAACAAACTCATAGGGTTTTCTCTTTATTATTAATACATTATTGAGTTTACGTGAAAAGTAACGTTTGTTTAATTTATCACCATAAAATAATTTAACTTAATAATATATTTTTTAATTAATAGCAGTATCAGACTAGTCTATAAGCACTTTTATTTTTTGGGAGTTTCTTATAACACTGGTTATTTATCCAGTTTTATTTGGTGAAGTTATTCCTAAAGTCTTATCGATAATAACAGGGCATTGATAGGAGAGAATTTTACCATTAATCGTTAAGTTGATGATAATCATTCTCAAATAAAGAATAGGGGTTTAAAGTACAAAATGGGGAGAATAGAGTTGATTAAGGTGATAAATTTGCGCTTCACTGTTTAAAGCATCTATGAAGCGCAAAAAAGTAAGATTAGTCTATCAAGTTCAGGAATGCCGCACCTCGTGCACCTCCAGAGTCACCATAACGTGCTTTTTCAATTGCAGGTAGTGTTGCGATGCCATAAAGGTATTGTGGAAGCACTTCTGGTAGTTGTTTATAGATTTCTTCAAACTGTGACAAACCTCCGCCAATAACCACTAAATCGGGGTCAAAAACAGTGACAATTTGCCCCATAAACATCGCAAGTAATGACATATAGCGGTTAACATGTTCTTTTGCTTGAATATCACCTTGTTTATATTGTTCGATAATTTCGATAGCGGAACGTTTTTCATTGGTGAATGAGGAATAAATACGCTCAAAGCCTGGGCCTGATAGGTAGGTTTCAAAACAAGCAATTTGGCCACAGCCGCAAGTTATTTCAGGAACTTTTTCCCCTAATAGCTTGGCTCCACGAACGCTGAGGTTCATGTGGCCTATTTCTCCAGCGATTCCATTTTTACCGGATAAAACTTTGCCATTTATAATAAACCCACCGCCCACACCAGTCCCTAAAATTAAACCAAGGACGGTAGGGTAGCGTTTGAAATCAGGGTCCCAAGCTTCTGATAATGCAAAGCAATTTGCATCATTTTCCACTTTTACTGGGCGTTGTAATATATTAGCAAGATCATGAATTAAAGGTTTGTATTGTGCAGTAGGGACATTGGTTGTAAATACGGTTCCTTCAGCATGGTTTACGATACCGGGGACGCCAACACCAACTTTTCCTTGGCAATTAAATTTTTCATCTGCTTCGAGTGTGAGCTCGAGAAATGTATTTAAGAGCGTTTGGTAGTCATCTTTGGGTGTAGGAACACGCTTTTGCCAGACCTGATTTAATTCGTTGTCAAAGACGGCAAGTTCAATTTTTGTCCCGCCCATGTCAAAGCCGTAATACATTTTCATCATCCTTTAGTTATTTATGTATCATGTATCTATATGATAAATAATAAATGAAAGTGCTAATTAACCTGATTATACAAAAGTTATTTGATGAAAGAATTATTGATTTAATATTTATTTTTATATTCACATGAAGCTAGCCACAGACAGCTGACAAACATGCAATGCTTGGAGGCAAGTCAAATAAGTTATTGATTTTCTCATGATAAAACAAAGTGAGAAAATCACGCTTTTATCTCGCATTATCAATCAAAGTTAGCAGATACCTACTAGCCTTGATTGATAAATAAAACATTATTTTTTGTTGTTTAGTGGGTTGTACTTTTCTAAGATAAAATTATGCAATTCCATTGCAATAATGTTATGGACTTCCTGAGTAGGATGAACATCATCGATAAAAACATAATGGGGGTCAATTTCTAATGGGGCGGTATTATCACGGCGAATATAACCATTAGTAAAAGCTTTTTCTATATTATATGCTCCCGGTGAGTTTTTATTTATGTCGCCAACTACACTCGTTATCTTTTTCATTACGTTATTAATATTAAAGTAATTAATATTAATATTTTTGTTTAATTTCAATTGGTTAATTATAGTCTGAAGCTTATTATTATGCTCTATGCTGAGATTTTGTATTTTTCGTTGTTTTTTCGGTGATCTGGTTTTTATTGCAGGGGTTTGGGATAGATCAGGAAGCCCCATCACTAGAATATTTTTCGCACCATTTTTGATCATTTTTTTGATTATTTTTTCTTGACTAGAGATAACAACATTGACATTTTTTTTCGAAAAGGTCATATAGTCATTGGCACCAAGAAAAATAATATCTAAACTTTTGTCATCAAACTTAAGGTGTCTTGTTTGTTTTTCGATATTTGAAAGTATGGCAAATTGAGGGTGAAGTGTGGACTTAAAATAAGGTGCACAAGTTGAGCCACCTTCCGACTTATTCGTGAGTGTAACTTTACCTTTACCGGAATGGCTTAGCATCGTATTTGGCATGGTGAGAAACTCAGGCCATGTAAAACCATTAGTGAACCGTCCATCATAGTATTGGTTAGCATTAGTGAGTAATCCACACGACTTTTTATGCATCCTTCCTTCAGAGTCAGATAAGCTGTCACCAATAACTGTGACACTATCAAAATAGGTTATCGGTTCTTTTTTCCCTATATTAAATTTATTTGAATAAGCAGTAGCTAATTGGAATTGATCTCCAGGAATTCTTTTTTCTGTATGTTTGCCCAAAAGTGAGCCATCTACATCATCGCTGGAGGGGGACGTCATTATATGAAATGAAGACGCCCCTTTGGTTCTGCCGTCATTAGGTAGTACAGAAATGTTGTTACCAATATTATTGGGAGTGCTCTGTAGCGGAGTATTTTTAATCGATATTATTTTTTCCAAGGCTAGGTTGGTATCGGGTACTGTTGAATTCGGTCTGTGTGTAATTGCACACTGAATTCTATAGAGTATCGATGTCATAGGAGTCCTTATTGATTGGGATACTTCTCGATAAAACTATCAATCAACAGACAAACACAGTATCAAATAAAGATTATCTATAATGACATGACTAATAACTAAGAGATTAATGCATATAAAACAATTACTTGATTGATAATCATTATTATTGTCGACAAAGTTATTGCATCGCTTTTTAAAAAAATGTATTGTTATATTATAACATTACATTTAGGTGGTTATTATGAAACAGGGGATCCATCCACAATACCGCACCGTGGTTTTCCATGACACAAGTGCAGACGCCTATTTTAAAGTAGGTTCAACAATAAAAACTGAAAAAACAATCGAGTATGAGGGTGAAATATTTCCATATGTCACGCTTGATGTCTCTTCTCAGTCACATCCGTTTTATACCGGTAAACAGAAAATGATTTCTCAGGAAGGTAAAACGGCACAGTTCCAGAAACGCTTTGGTCGTTTTTTACAGTCAGAGGGTAAATAAAGATGAAAGTACTGAGTTCATTAAAAACGGCAAAAACCCGTCATCCAGATTGCCAAATTGTTCGCCGTCGTGGGCGGGTGTATGTCATTTGTAAAACAAACCCGCGCTTTAAAGCGGTTCAAGGCTGTAAGAAAAAACGTTAACTATTGAATTTAAATATAATTATAAAATTTCCTGTATCGCTTTATATTCTATTTGCTTAGCCATTGCAGATTATTGCTCTCTGCCGTGGCTTTTTTTATTTGTTTTTTTGTCCACTGATTCCCTCGATTATTAGCATGATTACTAATCTTCTTATTATTAGTGATGAAATTCACTTGCACATAGATGCATATTTTGTCAGGTTTAATACATCCGAAAAATTTCTAGCTTCAATTTTTGTGAATACTGAATGAATGATAACAATGACGGTATTTACTTTGTGGAGTCGAAACTAGAAATTTCTTGGTAAAAATTTAAACGAACAGGGTGAGTAAAAATGAAAAATGTAGGGTTTGTTGGCTGGCGAGGAATGGTCGGCTCAGTATTGATGCAGAGAATGGTAGAAGAACGTGATTTTGATGCGATTCATCCTGTTTTCTTTACCACATCACAACATGGTGCCGAAGCACCTGTTTACGGTGGTCACCGTGGTGTTTTACAGGATGCCTTTGATATTGATGCATTAAAAGCGCTGGATATTATTATTAGCTGCCAAGGTGGTGATTACACTAATGAAGTTTATCCTAAACTTCGTGAGTCTGGTTGGAATGGTTACTGGATTGATGCGGCGTCTTCATTACGTATGAAAGATGACGCGATCATTATTCTTGACCCAGTGAATAACCAACATATCCAAGATGGGTTAAATAAAGGCATTAAGACCTTTGTTGGTGGTAACTGTACGGTAAGCCTGATGTTGATGTCTTTAGGTGGGCTGTTCACTAATAATTTAGTGGAATGGGCATCTGTTGCAACTTATCAAGCAGCATCAGGGGCAGGGGCTCGTAATATGCGTGAGCTTCTGGCACAAATGGGGTCTTTACATACTCAGGTCGCTAAAGAACTCCAAGACCCAGCTTCTGCTATTTTAGATATTGAGAAAAAAGTCACAGATTTCACTCGTAGTGGCACAATGCCAACGGATGCGTTCGGTGTACCATTAGCGGGCAGCCTGATCCCATGGATTGATAAAGCATTAGAAAACGGTCAAAGCCGTGAAGAATGGAAAGGCCAAGCGGAAACGAACAAAATTCTTGCAACAGGTAATAACATTATTCCAGTTGATGGTTTATGTGTACGTATTGGTGCGCTGCGCTGTCATAGCCAAGCTTTCACATTGAAGCTGAAAAAAGATGTTCCGTTGAATGAAGTTGAGCAATTGCTTGCATCACATAATGATTGGGTGAAAGTGGTTCCTAATGACCGCGAAATCACTATGCGTGAGTTAACTCCAGCGGCAGTTACTGGTACGCTTAGCACTCCTGTTGGTCGCTTGCGTAAACTGAATATGGGCCCTGAATACTTATCTGCCTTTACGGTTGGTGACCAATTATTGTGGGGAGCCGCCGAGCCTCTTCGCCGTATGCTAAGAATTTTATTATAAGCGCGGCATAGCGATAAGTCGTATTCGATAAACCTGCATAATTCAATATGCAGGTTTTTTTGTACCTAAATTACTGACGAGCAGGTTCATTCTGCGGTGGCTGGTGTTCTAACTCTTTTGCCAAGAAGTAGTTCAAGAATGTTCGGATCACGGCAATAATACCTAATTTGATGAGGCTATCTAAATCAGGGTCGACGGTCGTTGCTAAAATATCCGCAGCGAGTTGGAACTCCAATGCAGTCGCTAACCAATCACCAAAACAATAGCGAGCGGTACGTGCTTTTTGGGTTTTCATCCACACGATTAGGGTCTTGATTAACCCAATCACCACGCAGATGACTGAAATTGCTTCTAAAAGTAACTGGAGTACGTGAACACTAGACACCAGTAATTCACGTAAAAAAACTAAATCGAACATTAAAACCTCGATAGGTAAGCAGGATTCATATTTGTTAACTATGGGCAAATATTCGCAAAATATCGAGTTTTATTGTGGATCTATCGTCTCAGAAGGTAATTGGCTAATGGATAAAATATTTCGATTGCCATCGATTACCTGAATATTTTTATTGGGTTGATAACATTCACGTAAAGGTGATAAGCAAGCTTGCTGTGAACCTTGTTGTATATTAAGCCAATCACTGATTAGCCAATAATTATTCGCAGTAGAATAGGGAGACTGTAAATTTTCTGGGCTGATACTTGGTTTACTGGCGCTTTGACTGTACCAAATCAGCAAGGGGATTTCATAGGCTTCTTTTCTTGGGTTGTTAACGCCATGGTGGTAGTGAATATTGTTATCGCTGTCTAGGCGTTGTAATGCGTGGTCTGAATAGTACATCAACGTCGCAGGTTTCCCTTCGAGTTGTTGCATTAGGCTTTCGATAAATTTATCGGTATAAGCAATTGAACTGTCGTAGCAATCGTCATCGTCTTGGCCGCTAAATTTTTTTAGCTCATCTTCAGGAAAACGGTTACAGGCAGGTTCATGGCTGCCATAAGTATGTAACACAATGAGTTTTTTCTTATCAGTAGGGTCATTGATCGCGTTATTGAAGTCATCTTGCAGCTCTTCATCGTAGCCGACAAATTCGTTCCACGTTTTCTTTTGTGACATAGAAGCAATAGCAGAAATGATACTGGTACGTTTATTGGTTTTTCCCTGGTTGCTGACCCAATAGGTTTTAAAGCCCGCATGATTGGCTAATGAAATGATATTGTCCGAATAGTGTGATTTATCCTGCATTTGCTCAAAGCGAATATTAGACAGTGAAATAGGGACTGACAAGATAGTCACAGGTGCAGGGGAATAAGCTTGTTGAAACGCCAATATTTGTGATTTGCGCTTATTTAAGTTAGGCGTTGTATTATACTGATAGCCGTAAAAACCCATATGATCACGGCGCAATGACTCACCAATGACAAGAACATAGATTTCAGTTTCAGATGCTTTTTTCTGGTAGTTAAATGCGACCTTTTGTGATGATATTTTTTTTATGCCTCTGTTTTCATATAAATTTTTGACTAAAGCCGCCGCATTGTAGAAAGGGGTATTTAAGAAGTATTTTTCTGTGATCAATAACGCGCTATCAGGCTTGCTTAGTAATGAGGCGTAATAGGTTGGAATAGCTAATAGATAGCCACAAAGTAGAGCCATACTTGTCGTTGTTATACGACGATTCATGTATTTTGCACATTGATGAATACATGCTAAATAAGCAGAAAAAACAAATAAATAAAAAATAACATAACCAATGTTATAGGAAAGCATTCCTACAGTTTCACTGCTATTGGTATTGATAAAAGTTTCTGCAATCGAAGAAGAAAAGCGGATATCGTGTTTTTGATAAAAGAAGAATGAAACAGATAAATTGAGAGCCCACAGGAGTGAAACAAACACAGTGAAAATTTTGCCAAGCAAAAAGCGATAAATACCAGCACATAACAGTATTATCAGCGCCCCTGAAATGACGATGGCAATGTCAGCCATAATGCTGGCATCTCCACTGAAAAATACAGGGGTGATAGATATCAATAATGCATAAATTGAAATAATAAGTTGGCGTATCATAGTGTTATTTTACGTATTTTTGACCTTACCTGAGGTTATAGAGACAATTAAAAAATAGTTAATTAACATCTAATTAACTTAGGGCGTTGTTTGTTTATAACATAAAAAAAGATAAGATAATCAAAATAGTGGCGTAAAAAACTGTAAAATCTCGTGATGTTTAGTCATGACCTGCCCCCCACAAGTTGCGAGGGGAGGTAAAGTATTGAGTTAGAAAGTTACCGCAATTTTGGCATCAATATTGTTATCGTGATAATTTTTTGATAAAAATTTATTATAATTAATTGATAGCTTAGTATTTTCTTTTATATTGATATCGGTACCGACTTTTAATGCGACACCATGGCGTGATGCAGGAACACTATGCGTTGTAAATGAGCTCGTGGTATCGGTAAAATTCAATTTTAGTCCTCTATTTAAATTTCCGTATTGATATTGCCAGTTAAGCTCACCGTGTAAACCGATATTTGATGTTTTACTCAATTTCCATTGGTTATCAAGGCGTAGCCCAAGGGTTGATAACACCGTATTGATGCGCTGTTTACGTGCCTGTAGTGATGTGCTGTTGATGTTCTCATTAATAGCATGATTCATTGCGCTGATATAAGTGAGATTGGTAAATGGCTCAATATTTATCCCTTTTGAGTTAATTGGATAGGCCAGCTCCATAAATGCTTGATGTGTATTGGTATAATAGCTCGATGAGTGACTTGTACCATCACTGATTGAGCGTTCGGTATGAATGAGATGTGAAGTGTGACCGAGCCCTGCACGAACCGCGATAGGTTGCCATAAAGCGCTACCATAAATGGCGGCATGGTAGTTATTACTGTTAGCGTGGTCAAAGTGGTTAGATAAGTCACTTTGGCTAAAACCTGCGGCGATACCTAATGTCATTTTTTCGTTAATAAAACATCGATTTGCCCCAAGCAATAAACCATAATTTGATGATTTATACCCAGTGGCATTGTTATCGTCGGTCGTTTTATCCCAATCATAGAGCATTTTGACCCACACATTGCCTTTGTTTTCGCTACCCCATGATTCAGATAAGCGAGCTTGCTCAAGTAGTGTTTCTTTAATCTGACGGCTATTATTTATTTGATTGGATAATACGTCAGCGTATATTTGGCCTGTGACATTGCTAAATATCGTTTGAGCTTGTTGTTTTGTTTGGCTTTTCAACGTTTGTTCATAAAGCGCATGGTGCGTAGGAAGTGTTTCAATGGCTTCAGCCACTGCGATTTGGTTTTGTGTTGCTGCCGTGCTGGAAAATGCCGTGTTATTACGCCCTATTTTAAGTGTGACTTCTTTGGGGGAGTAATTTAGCGTCGTTCCAATAAACTGGTAATTAGGTACAACGGCATCAAATTGGCCAACAACCCCTTTTTGAGCACTTAATATCGTATATTGTGTATCAAATAACTGGTTGATATCTTGCTTAGAAAGCGGGCTATTTTGATTTTCAAGAGTGACACTGACGGTCCCGCCCTTTAATGAAGCTGAGCCTTGGCTGATGATCTTATCGTTTTTACCTGCTGGATTGATTTCAACCAAATAATGGCTATCTGGTGCAAAACTCACGGAATCAACAATATTAATTGTGCCAACTGAATGGCCAGGTGCAACAACAGCGCCTTGGTTGGCGGTTAATTGATGAATGCTTCCATTGCCCGTTAGTAAACCGTGGTGGTTAATATTAACGGAAGCTCCGATTTTGCCGTTATCTAGGACCAGCGCGCCTTTATTGATATCTAATGAAGAGTTTAAGGTTTTTTTCAGGGTGACGGTTCCGCCATTAATATGGGATTTTTGCGAGTATTTATTTTCACCCGTTAAGACTAAATGGCCTTGGTTTACTGTAAAGCCTGCGAAGGTATTGTTACCAGATAATACTAATGTTCCTTGGCCCTGTTTCGTTAACTTTCCTGTGCCTTGTATATTGTTTGTCCATTCATCTAACTTTCCAAAATTAGCAATATCAAAGTCATTAGTGTTTTGGTTGACGATAAAGTTTTCATATAAATAAGCGGGGCCATGATAAGCCGTAGGTAGGTTAATTAATCCCCAATAAGAGTTCGGATCATTTTCTTTGATATTCCAACCCGCAATTGACTGGCTTGGATATGCCGTGCTGGCTAAAATATTATTCCATTGTGCATTATTCAAGTAAGGGAAACGTAATCGAAGTAAATAACCCGCCGTTTTAGGGATATTTTTAGGGGCGATCATTGGTGTATCTTGTATTTCTTTTTTTCCATAATAACCAATGCGGTCATTGGTAATAGGGGAAGAAACGGTTAGGCAATTTTGTATGTTATTTGAACATGATGATGAAATGTCATTACGAATATTTTTTGCCGATTCAACAATGAATTTGGTGTTTTTTTCATCGGATAGTAGCTGTGATAATAAATAATAATTACCTACACGGGAAGCGATGGTATCGGTGGCGAAGTGTGCGCCAACAATCACGCGGCTTTCACCGTATTCAATCGCTCGGTTGAACGTTTCACTGCCTTTTTCAGGGAAAATCATCGCTAATACGGCAGCTTGTTTAAAACCATTCCATGTATGGCCACTAGGGTAAGATGAGCCCTGTATTTGTGAGTAGCCCGCAATATAATGGCCTTCATCATTCAACACTTGATAAGGGCGACCGCGTTTAAAATGGTCTTTAAGAATAAAATCGACTGACCGAGTACGCTGCTTTTTTTCATCATAAGCACGAGTACTTGTGTCATGTAATAAATTGATTTCTTTGTATTGGCTATGGTTTCTTAGGTTAATATCATGTTCGCCAAACAGGATGGTTTGATAACTATTAAATAAATAACCTGAGTTTTGGGATTTATCCGCGAGTGCTAAATTTTTCCTTTCACCTGTAATATTGATGTATTCGTTACTAATCAGCCTATCTTGCTCAGCAACTTCGCTACCTTCTTTAGGTGTATCATTAATAATATTGTGCTTTATATCTTCAAGCCATGCATTTCTTGTATCGATAATATTTTTCTCTAATTCTAAAAGATTCGTTTTTGCTGTTAGAGTATTGGTGAATATGAATGGCAATAAGGTCATTGATGCTGAAATAAAAATTTTTCTCATTATAACTCCGCCGATGCTATTGGTAAAAACTTCATTTGGCGGAGTTTATTTATAATATATTTATCTTTTATGACAGTTATTAAAAATAAAAAGCCGTTATTAATTAAAGTGATAAGTTTTATTTTTAATTGTTTTGTTTTTTACGAAGAGGCTTTTTATTGATTGGTTTTGTTTTTTTATTATTTTATTATTGGTTGGATTAAATGGTAAAAGTAAAATAATAGCTATAAAAAAAATCATAAAAAATAACCCCAAACTTTCGTATGGGGTTATTGAATAACGTTTAATTAGCAGAATAGTTAAATATCAATATTTGCTGCTTTTAATGCATTCTCTTCGATAAATGCACGGCGCGGCTCAACAGCATCACCCATTAATGTGGTGAATAGTAAGTCGGTTGCAATTGCATCTTTAACCGTTACACGCATCATACGGCGCGTCTCAGGGTTCATGGTGGTTTCCCAAAGTTGCTCAGGGTTCATTTCACCAAGACCTTTATAACGCTGTACGTATAGGCCGCGACGTGACTCACGTGTTAACCAAGCCAAAGCTTCTTCGAAGTTACTGATATCTTGACGGCGTTCACCACGCTTGATGTAAGCACCTTCTTCAATTAAGCCACTGATTAAGTCACCTAAATGAGTGATACGGCGGTATTCACTGCCATGAACAAAATCAAAATCGAGATTATAGTCGGTATCAACACCATGGGTGCGAATACGAATAGTTGGTTCGAATAATTGACGTTCACGGTTTTCGTTAATGGTATAACTATATGTGCTACCGAATTGCTCGTTATCTTCTAAGCGCTTAACCAGAGTTTTAGCCCATTCTTCCACTTTTTCGCTGACTTTTAAATCATCTTCAGTCAAGGTTGACTGATAAACCAAGCTGTTAAGTAGGGCTTGAGGGTAAAGGCGCTCAAGACGACGAATAATACGGTGTGCGGCATTATATTCGACAACCAGTTTTTCCAGTTCTTCGCCTTTCATTGCTGGAGCTTCGGCACTTAAATGCAGTTCAGCACCATCAAGGGCGATAGAAATCAGGTAATCGTCCATCGCATCGTCATCTTTAATGTATTGCTCTTGTTTACCACGTTTCACTTTATACAGTGGTGGTTGAGCGATAAAGATATGACCACGTTCAACAATTTCAGGCATTTGGCGGTAGAAGAAGGTCAACAGTAACGTACGAATGTGCGAACCATCGACGTCCGCATCCGTCATGATAATGATGCTGTGATAACGCAGTTTGTCTGGGTTATATTCATCGCGACCAATACCACAACCTAATGCCGTAATCAGGGTTGCAACTTCTTGTGAAGAAAGCATTTTATCGAAACGGGCTTTCTCTACGTTTAGAATTTTACCTTTCAGTGGCAAAATGGCTTGGTTCTTACGGTTACGGCCTTGTTTTGCAGAGCCGCCCGCGGAGTCCCCTTCCACAAGGTACAGTTCAGATAGCGCAGGGTCACGTTCTTGGCAGTCAGCCAGTTTACCTGGCAAGCCAGCTAAGTCTAACGCACCTTTACGGCGAGTCATTTCGCGGGCTTTACGCGCAGCTTCACGCGCGCGTGCTGCATCGATGATTTTACCCACAACGATTTTCGCATCGTTTGGGTTTTCCAGTAAATACTCAACTAATTTCTCATTCATCATCGTTTCAACCGCAGTTTTCACTTCGGAAGAGACCAATTTTTCTTTGGTCTGTGATGAGAATTTAGGGTCTGGAACTTTTACTGAAATAACTGCAATCAGGCCTTCACGTGCATCGTCACCGGTTGCGTTGACTTTGCTTTTCTTCTGATAGCCTTCTTTTTCCATGTAGTTATTCAATGTACGCGTCATTGCTGCACGGAAACCAGCGAGGTGAGTTCCCCCATCACGCTGAGGAATGTTATTGGTGAAGCAGTATACGTTTTCTTGGAAACCATCATTCCACTGCATTGAAACTTCGACGCCAATACCGTCTTTTTCAGTTGAAAAATAAAAGACAGAAGGGTGGATAGGGGTTTTGTTACGGCTTAAATACTCAACAAAGGCTTTAATACCGCCTTCATAATGGAAATGGTCTTCTTTGCCATCGCGTTTATCGACGAGCTTAATAGAAACACCTGAGTTTAGGAACGATAACTCACGTAAGCGTTTTGCTAAGACGTCGTATTCAAATTCAGTCACACCTTTGAAGGTGTCCATGCTTGGCCAAAAACGAACGCGTGTTCCTGTTTGGTCGGTTTCGCCGACTACAGTCAGAGGCCCTTGAGGCTCACCGTGTTTGTAGATTTGCTCATGAACTTTGCCATCACGGCGGATAACTAATTCTAATTTTTCAGATAAGGCGTTAACAACGGAAACCCCAACACCGTGTAAACCACCGGAGACTTTATAGGAGTTGTCATCAAATTTTCCGCCAGCGTGCAGAACGGTCATGATAACCTCTGCGGCGGAGACGCCTTCTTCTTCGTGGATACCTGTAGGGATACCACGTCCATCATCCTGTACGGAGATAGAGTTATCGGCATGGATAGTGATCACGATATCATCACAAAAGCCTGCGAGGGCTTCGTCGATAGCGTTGTCGACAACCTCGAAAACCATGTGATGAAGACCTGTTCCATCGTCTGTATCACCGATATACATGCCCGGGCGCTTACGCACCGCATCCAGTCCTTTTAATACCTTGATACTTGAGGAGTCATATGTATTCGACATCAACGTTTCCTGCTCTTTCTATTCCTGAGGTTGAACTTCTATTTTGCCATGTTCTACACTAAACATCTTGCTATTTGCATCTATCATATCATTAACTTGCTCAGGTGTAATGGCACTGACAAACACTTGCGCTTGTGTAGCTTTGAGGCGGGCTGCCAGCAATTGGCGACGGCCTGCATCAAGTTCAGAAGCAAAATCATCCAGTAGATACAGGCATCGTTGCCCGCTCTGATGGGTGAAAAATTCACCCTGCGCTAACCTTAATGCACACATAAGTAGCTTCAATTGCCCCCGCGAAAGCATATCTTCAACAGGGGTTCCATTTGCTCGTATACGCAAATCCGCTTTATGTGGCCCTGAAGCGGTATAGGTTAGCGCTCTATCACGCTCAAATTGGCGCTCTAATTGTTCTGAATAATCAATTTCTTTATCCCAACCACGTTGGAAGGATACCGAGAGTGAAAATTCGGGTAAAAATTGTTGGCAAGTTTGCTCAATATTTTCGGCAATACCTGCAATATAGTCATGGCGCCATTGGCTTATTTGCTCAGAAAGCGGTGCCAGTTGTTTATCCCAATGACGAATTTGCTCATAACGGGTAACTTGTCGTAAAGCGGCATTACGTTGCTTTAATAACCGTTTTAAATCTGACCATACTGAAAAAAACAGTGGGTCATTGTGAAAACAACCCCAATCAATAAAAGCCCGTCGATATTTAGGGCCACCGTTTAGCAAGGTAAACCCTTCTGGGGTAATCAATTGCATTGGCAATAATTTTGCTAGTTCTGCAATTTTATGGCCATCAGTACCGTCTATTCGAACTTTACTGTCACCATCACGGTTTTTACTTAAACCTAATGAAAGGTCGTTTCGCTGTTCATCTAAATGGCTAAGTTTACCATGAAGAATGAATTGTTCTTGCTCATGACGAATAACTCTGTTCGCTTGAATGCTGCGAAATGCACGACCATGACCGAGTGTATATATGGCTTCCAATATGCTAGTTTTTCCGCTCCCATTGGGGCCAATTAAAAAATTGAACCCATTAGCAAGGGAGAGATCCGCGTTTTCAATATTTCGAAAATCACGGATCAATAAACGCGAAAGGATCATAAATACCGATTACAAGCGCATTGGCATGACAACATACACGGCTGCTTTACTATCAGCGTCTTCAATCTGCACACTGGAAACGGCGTCGGTTAACAGAAGTTGCACATTTTCACTTTTTAGCGCATTTAAGACATCTAAGATGTAGCTGACGTTAAAGCCAATTTCCATCTCAGTACCTTGGTAGCTTACATCAACAATTTCTTCAGCTTCTTCTTGCTCTGGGTTATTGGCAGTGATGCGTAATTGGTTTTCACTGAAATACAGACGGACACCACGGAATTTTTCATTCGATAAAATAGCCGCACGCGAAAATGCTTGTTTAAGTAAATCACAGCGTGCTTCTAAGGTTTTATCTGGGTTTTTCGGTAGTACTCGGCGGTAATCAGGAAAACGGCCATCAACCAATTTAGAGGTAAAGATAAAGTCCCCCACGTGAGCGCGAATATTATTACTGCCGATTTGCAGCTGTAGAGGAGTATCACCGCCATCTAACAAACGCATTAACTCAATTACCCCTTTACGAGGCACTATCACTGAATGAGAAGGTAGCGATTGACCAATATCCATCGCGCACACGGCGAGCCTGTGCCCATCGGTTGAAACGGTTCTGAGCATTTGATCTTCGGTTTCAAATAGCATGCCGTTGAGGTAATAGCGGACATCTTGGTGCGCCATTGAAAACTGAGTGGCTTCAATTAAACGTTTCAGTATTGATTGCGGAAGAGAAAATTCCACTTCGCTTTGCCAGTCATCCAAGTTTGGAAAGTCAGCGGCTGGCAACGTGGATAATGAAAAGCGGCTACGCCCAGAACGGACGAGCAGTCTGTCATCATTCAGCTCTACATGAATTTCAGAACCTTCAGGTAACCCACGCCAGATATCAAAAAACTTGCGTGCGGGCACGGTCGTTGCGCCAATTTCATGTTCCCCAGTTAGGGCAACATTGGCCATCATCTCCATTTCAAGGTCGGTCCCAGTGAGTTGGAGGGTGCCTTCTTTTACCTGTAATAAAAGGTTACCTAAAATAGGCAGAGTTGGACGCCCACCTAAAGGACCACTAACCTGTTGTAACGGTTTTAATAACTGCTCGCGTTCTATTGTAAATTTCATAGCAATTAAGATGATAATGTTCTGATTAAATTAGAAAAATCTTCTTTGATGTCATGGCTTTCTTCCCGTAATTGTTCAATTTTACGGCAAGCATGTAACACCGTGGTATGGTCACGGCCGCCAAAGGCATCCCCGATTTCAGGTAAACTATGGTTAGTCAGCTCTTTCGCCAGTGCCATTGCCATTTGACGCGGACGTGCGACAGAACGGGAACGGCGTTTAGACAGTAAATCTGCTACCTTAATTTTATAATATTCAGCAACTGTTTTTTGAATATTATCAATAGTTACCAGTTTTTCTTGTAGTGCTAATAGGTCACGCAGTGCTTCTCTGACAAAATCGATAGTAATCGCGCGGCCAGTAAAGTTTGCGTTGGCAATGACACGATTTAACGCCCCTTCTAACTCACGAACGTTCGAACGAAGGCGCTTGGCGATGAAAAAGGCCACTTCACCCGGAAGTTGAATCTCATTTTCATCTGCTTTTTTCATTAAAATCGCCACGCGAGTCTCTAACTCAGGAGGCTCGATTGCCACGGTTAAACCCCAGCCAAAACGCGATTTTAAGCGATCTTCCACACCGTTAATTTCTTTTGGGTAACGGTCGGAGGTCAAAATAATTTGTTGATTACCTTCAAGTAGCGCATTAAAAGTATGGAAAAACTCTTCTTGCGAGCGCTCTTTGTTAGCAAAAAACTGGATATCGTCAATAAGCAATGCATCTACAGAACGGTAATAACGTTTAAATTCTTCAATTGCGTTGTTCTGTAGAGCTTTGACCATATCTTGAACAAAACGTTCTGAATGCATATAAACCACGCGAGCGTTGGCTTTATGCTGCATAATACTATTGCCGACAGCATGTAATAAGTGGGTTTTACCTAAACCTGTCCCACCATAAAGAAATAATGGGTTGTAGGCCCCACCTGGATTTTCTGCCACTTGCCTCGCTGCGGCGCGAGCCAATTGGTTCGATTTACCTTCAACAAAGTTATCAAAAGTGTGCTTAGGGTTTACATTTGAACGATAAGCAACTTCTGGTTGTACTTTGGCTGAGTTGTCCCAACTCGGTTTAATTGGGGCTGACGGAACGGCAAACGCAGGTACTTGTTGAGCGGTACGAGCTTGTGTTGCTGCCGGTGCGACTGTAATCGGTTTGTTGCCTACCTCAAAGTGTAGTGCAGGCGCGTCAGTTCCACAAAAGTCATTCAATAATTCATTGATATTATTGATGTACTTGTCTCTAACCCAGTCGAGAACGAAACGATTTGGGGCATAAAGTGCCAGTGTATTGTCGTTTAATTCAGCTTGAAGGGGGCGTATCCACATACTGAATTCTGTGGCAGGTAGTTCATCCTGCAATCGGGCAAGACATTGCTGCCAAAGCGAAAGTGACACGTTGGACTCCCCTAAACAAGGTCAATGGAACAAGAAGTACGGATGTAAACAAAGAAATTTCTCGGGCTTACTTTTAATCGCATGTAGTTTAATAGCATGTAGTAGCATGACCCAAAAATGTTTTAGATTAACTCTTACTTACTGCATATTGCCGATCGTTAGATCAGAAATAGACCTGCGATCATACCGCAAAATTAGTCAGAGATCTCCATTCTTTTACACAGTTTTTATGCTTTTTATCCACAGGTAAATGTGATAAGGCACCCGTTATAAAGAAGAAATAGACCGGGTTATCTTAATTTGCTGTCATTTTTCCACATGCTGGGGATAACTTTAGACGATTTACGGTAAATATTCTGTATGATCAAAAAATATTTTTAGATCTCTTGAAGATCCTTGCGCTTTGGGGCGGAGTCCGTATAATCTTCCTCCCTGTGTACAGTACTGATGTGATTTTTACACGAAACTGAGGTAAACTTGTTGGGCTATATCGCTCTATTTTAACGTTAATGTTAGGCAGGGCGGGGGCAAAAGCAGGTTTTCAGCCAGTATGCGGATGTAATCATTCGTCGGCTGTCACAACATATGTCGGCAAACCGGTCAGCCAGGCTATAAATAAAAGTGGTTTGATTGCGTCATTTCATTGACGTGACCCCCTATGTTTTATTACAATCCTGCCTCTTTCTATATTGTTGCGATAGAGGCACAGGTGTAAATCAGTTTCCACTGGTTGCCAACGCGTTTACTGAATCAGTAATAAATTTAAAAGTTAGGTAGAAATCGTTATGAAACGCACTTTTCAACCGTCCGTACTGAAGCGCAACCGTTCACACGGTTTCCGTGCTCGTATGGCCACTAAAAATGGTCGTCAGGTTCTGGCTCGCCGTCGTGCTAAAGGCCGCGCTCGTCTGACCGTTTCATCTAAGTAATAAAGCTAGCCCTCTATTCAAGTGGTTACGCTCGCTTTTACCCGGGAGTTACGTTTGTTAACTCCCAGGCATTTCGATAATGTCTTTAAGCAGCCGCAGAGGGCGAGTTCCCCAGAGATAACAATCCTTGGTCGCCTAAACGAGCTGGGGCATCCCCGCATCGGTCTTACCATCGCCAAAAAAAATGTTAAACGAGCTCATGAGCGAAATCGTATTAAACGGTTAGCGCGTGAATATTTTCGTCTGCATCAACATGAGTTGCCTTCAATGGATTTTGTGGTATTGGTAAGGAAAGGGGTCGCTAATCTGGACAATCAACAGATCACGGAAGCATTGGATAAGTTATGGCGTCGTCACCGTCGCTTGGCTCAAAAATCCTGATCATGCTGATCAGAGGCTACCAACTGGCAATTAGCCCGTTGTTAGGGCCTCGTTGTCGCTTCAATCCTACTTGTTCAAATTACGGAATTGAGGCATTGCGCAGGTTTGGTATGCTAAAAGGGAGTTGGTTAACGGCGAAACGCGTATTAAAATGCCACCCTTTACACGCTGGTGGAGATGATCCTGTCCCACCTAGAAAAACTGATGATAATAGAGAATTATAACGATGGATTCGCAACGCAATCTTCTACTCATCGCTTTGTTGTTCGTGTCGTTCTTAGTTTGGCAGGCCTGGGAGAGCGATAAAGTTGCTCAGGACGTTAAAACTGTTCAAACTTCGCAACAAGCGGATATGCCAAGCAGTGATGCTCAAGCCGTAACTGGCAGTGGGCAAGGTAAGCTCATCACAGTCAAGACTGATGTACTGGATATTCGCATCAATACTCGTGGTGGTGATATCGATGAGGCTGACCTGTTAGCCTATCCTGCGACCCTTCATTCGGAAAGCCCTTTCCGTTTACTGGAAACTAACCCAGGTTTTGTCTACCAGGCACAAAGTGGTTTGATTGGTCTTCATGGCCCAGACAACCCAGCAAATAATAATGGCGAACGTCCGCTGTATAGCGCAGATTCTACAACTTTCACATTAGAGAAAGGCCAAGACGTCTTGCGCGTACCAATGACATTTACTGATAACAACGGTGTTGTGTATCAGAAAACGTACATTGTAAAACGTGGCCAATATACTGTTGAAGTTGAATACAGTATTCAAAACCCAACAGCTCAACCACTGAGCCTCGCTTTCTTCGGTCAGTTAAAACAAACTATCGAGTTACCAAAAGAGCGTGATACCGGTAGCAGTAACTTTGCTCTGCATACTTATCGTGGTGCGGCGTATTCTTCTGATGAAAACAACTATAAAAAATATAGCTTTGGTGACATCGAAGATAAAAACCTCGACTTGACCACTAAAGGTGGCTGGGTGGCAATGTTGCAACAATATTTTGCAACGGCGTGGATCCCTGCAAGTGCAGAAAAGAGCACTTTCTATACCATCGACCTAGATAAAAAGTCTGCCATCATTGGTTATAAGAGTGAACCAATGACTATCGCAGCTAATGGTGCAGGTACTTATTCATCAACGTTATGGGTTGGTCCTGAAATTCAGTCTGAAATGGCCGCAGTTGCACCACATTTAGACTTAACCGTTGATTATGGTTGGTTATGGTTTATCTCTCAGCCACTGTTTAAACTGCTGAAATTTATTCACGGTTTTGTGGGTAACTGGGGTATTGCCATCATCGTTATTACCTTTATCGTTCGTGGTATTATGTACCCGCTGACTAAAGCACAGTACACCTCGATGGCGAAAATGCGTTTACTGCAACCAAAACTGGCTGCAATGCGTGAGCGTATTGGTGATGACAAACAACGTATGAGCCAAGAAATGATGGCGATGTATAAAGCAGAAAAAGTAAACCCACTGGGTGGCTGTTTACCTCTGCTGATTCAAATGCCTATCTTCCTTGCACTTTACTATATGTTGATGGGTTCTGTTGAACTGCGCCACGCACCGTTCTTTGGTTGGATTCAAGACTTGTCTGCACAAGACCCGTACTACATCCTGCCTGTATTGATGGGTGTGACAATGTTTGTGATTCAGAAAATGTCACCGACCGCTGTGACTGATCCAATGCAGCAGAAGATTATGACGTACATGCCAGTCGTGTTCACTATCTTCTTCCTGTGGTTCCCATCAGGTCTGGTTCTGTATTATATCGTGAGTAACTTAGTAACCATCATCCAGCAACAAGTGATTTACCGTGGTCTGGAAAAACGTGGTCTGCATAGTCGCGATAAGAAAGAAAAGAAATAAATTGAATTTTAGGTGAGCCTTCTGCTCAGCTATCGATATAATATTAAGGCGGCCATTTAATGACCGCCTTAATTTTTTTATAGGAATGACAGAGAAACATCATGCAAATCAACGATACTATCGTCGCACAGGCAACACCTCCCGGTCGTGGTGGTGTCGGTATTTTACGTGTATCTGGCCCGAAAGCGGCACAAGTTGCTGAAATCGTGCTAGGAAAACTCCCTAAACCACGTTATGCGGATTATCTGCCATTTCGTGATGAGGAAGGCTCTGTTCTTGACCAAGGTATTGCGCTTTACTTCCCTGGACCAAATTCATTTACGGGAGAAGATGTCCTTGAGTTACAAGGACACGGTGGCCCTGTTATTCTTGATTTATTGTTAAGAAGAATATTAACGATTGATGGCATTCGTATTGCGAATCCAGGTGAGTTTTCTGAACGTGCATTTTTAAATGATAAGCTCGATTTAGCGCAAGCTGAGGCGATTGCTGACTTGATTGATGCGAGTTCAGAGCAAGCGGCACGTTCAGCGATGAATTCGTTACAAGGGGCTTTTTCTTCCCATATTCACCAATTGGTGGAAGCACTCACTCACTTGCGCATCTATGTGGAAGCCGCCATCGATTTCCCAGATGAAGAAATCGATTTTCTGTCTGATGGCAAAATTGAAGCTAAACTCAACGAAGTCGTGGCAGATTTAGAACAAGTTCGCTCCCAAGCACGCCAAGGCAGTTTATTGCGTGAAGGCATGAAGGTGGTTATTGCTGGGCGCCCAAATGCAGGAAAATCGAGCTTGCTAAATGCATTGGCGGGCCGTGAAGCTGCGATTGTGACGGATATTGCGGGAACGACGCGTGATGTGTTACGTGAACATATTCATATTGATGGTATGCCATTGCATATCATTGATACCGCAGGCTTACGTGAAGCCAGTGATGAAGTGGAACGAATTGGTATTGAGCGTGCTTGGAAAGAAATCGAACAAGCGGACCATGTGCTGTTTATGGTAGATAGCACCACAACCAATGCTACAGAGCCGCAAGAGATTTGGCCTGAATTTATGGCGCGTTTACCTGATGAACTTCCGGTCACCGTCATTCGTAACAAAGCAGATATGACAGGCGAACCGGTTGAGTTTATTGATAATACCCGTTATCCGTTAATTCGTTTGTCTGCGCGCGAAGAAAAAGGCGTTGATTTGTTGCGCGATCACCTAAAAGAAGCCATTGGCTTTAACAGTAATACAGAAGGTGGTTTCCTTGCTCGTAGTCGTCATTTACAAGCACTGAATGCAGCAGCCGTTCACCTTGAACAGGGCTATGACCAGTTAGTGAATGCTCGCTCCGGTGAGTTACTGGCGGAGGAATTACGTTTAGCTCAGCAGGAACTTAGCGAAATCACCGGTGAATTTACTTCTGATGATTTATTAGGCCGTATTTTCTCAAGTTTTTGTATCGGGAAGTGATACGGTATCACCTATCATCTATCGTCTATAACCTACACGGTATTACGTGTAGGTTTGCTTTATCGGTACTCCCCTCCATTTTTCCTGTCTTAATTCTCTATTAAGTTCTAGCAACCAAGTAATATATAAGCTTTACCTTGCTAAGGTATGGCACTGGCTGTTTTGTGGGCCATACTTATTAATATATTTTTCACACGCTGTAGCGTGTAATTTATGGTTTACCTCCTATAGCGTGTAATCTTGATATTACCGGCTATAGCGTGTAATATAATGTTTACCGGTTATAGCGTGTAAATATTGTTAGGGTGAAAAATAAGGTAGGTTTTAAAATGAAAGTGACGAATACCCGACAACTTAGTGCTTATATGAAGGATGTCAGAGAGACGAAAAAGTTATCTCAAAGCAAAGTCGCTAGTAAAGTAGGTATTCGGCAAGATACTGTTTCTAGCTTTGAACTCTCTCCTGACTCTACCAAATTAGAAACCTTTTTTAAGATTTTATCTGCCCTCAATTTAGAACTCGATATTAAACCGCGAAATGAAAGCGGCTCATCAAATTCAGACTCCGGATGGAAGGAGGAGTGGTGATGGCGACTTTGCATGTATACATGAATGGTTACTTGGTTGGGGATTTGATTCGTTCAAGTACTGGTGCTCACCAATTTACTTATAATAGTCACTGGTTGGAAACATCAGGTGCTCGACCTATTTCTTTATCAATGCCACTTAGGCACCAAGAATATCGAGGAGACGAAGTTTATAATTTTTTTGATAATCTCCTACCGGACAATATTGAGATACGGAATCGAATTGTTAGTCGTTATCAAGCGGATTCAAATCAACCTTTCGATTTATTATCTAAGATTGGCCAGGATAGTGTGGGGGCTTTACAACTCATTCTAGATGGGCAAAGAGTCAGTAATATCAGAAAAATTGAATATAAACCCTTATCTAATAAGCAACTAGAAAAAATATTAACAGGGTATAAAGCGAATGCTCCTTTAGGCATGATTGAAGATGAAGATGACTTTAGGATCTCACTTGCGGGCGCTCAAGAGAAAACCGCATTACTCTATTTAGATGGGCATTGGTGCTTACCTCAGAATGCGACTCCAACTACCCATATTATTAAACTTCCCATTGGTAAAATAGAAAGCCATTCTTATTCGATAGATATGTCGGATAGTGTAGAAAATGAATATTTATGTTTATTGATAGCAAAAGAGTTTGGCCTAGATGTGCCTCGTAGCTTTATTTTAAATGTAGGTGAAATAAAGGCGTTAGCGGTTGAACGTTTTGACCGTAAATATTCTTCTGATTCCTCGTGGATTATGCGTTTACCACAAGAAGATTTTTGTCAAACATTGAATATTTCACCAGCAAGAAAATATCAAAATCATGGTGGACCGGGTATTTCTGAAATTATGAATTACTTATTGGGTTCAATAAATGCAGAGAAAGATAGATATCAGTTTATGAAGAGCCAAGTTTTGTTCTGGCTACTTGCAGCGACGGATGGTCATGCTAAAAATTTTTCATTATTTATTGAACCTGAAGGCCGTTATCAGTTAACACCTTTTTACGATATTTTGTCCATGTATCCTAGTTATGGGGGGAGGGGAATTAACCCTAGAGATGCCAAATTGGCTATGGGACTGAAGGGAACAAAGGGGATGAAATACAATATAGAGCAAATTTTCCCAAGACATTTTTTTTCAACGGCCAAAGCCGTTGGATTTGATCGTGCTGAGATGGAAAAAATCTTAATTGAATTTGGTGAGCAAATGGAAAGTGTTCTTAAGAAAGTGAGAGAACAATTACCCACAGATTTCCCTGAGCATATCGCAGACTCAATTCTATCCGGATTACATCACAAAGCAGCGAGATTAAATAAAGGCTGGGACTAATTATGCCACTTTAATCTTTAATTCGGCTCCCGTGCGTAAACACCGTGGCTTTCCCCTGACGACAGAATCCAACTAACGTTAAGTTGGCTTTCTCTGCTACCTCAATAGCAAGCGCGGTGGCAGCAGAAACGGCAAATAAAATTTCAGCGCCACAACTGGCCGCCTTTTGCACCATTTCATAGCTGGCACGGCTGGAAACCAGTACTGCACCTTGTTGCCATTGGTTGCGATGTTTCATACCCAAAAGTTTATCGAGTGCAACATGGCGACCGACATCTTCGCATCCACCGACTAATTGCCCTTCTGGTGAAATCCATGCGGCCGCATGGGTACAGCCCGTCAGCGCACCAATCTCTTGCACTTTTTTCAATTCATGTAATGCATTATCAAGGTGCGAGAGAGAAAAGGTTTGGGTGAAAGGTAGCGGGGCGATCGGTTTGAAAATTTCTTCAAGTTGTTCTGTTCCACAAATACCACAGCCCGTACGCCCCGCTAGATTACGACGACGTTCTTTTAACTCCATAAACCGGCGGCTAGATAATTCAACTTGTACTTCAATTCCGCGGTTGCAGCCTTCAACGATATCAATTCCACGAATTTCATCACCTGACTGTATTATTCCTTCCGAAAGGGCGAACCCGATAGCAAAATCCGCCAAATCTTTTGGCGTCGCCATCATCACTACGTGAGATATACCATTGAAGACTAAAGCAACAGGATATTCCTCCGCAACATAATCATTAACGGGTAAATTAAGGTTGCCTTTTTGTTGCACGGTTGTTTGGTTTAAGCCAATCATTTTGATTAATTTGGAGTCATTTGTAGTATTTGTTTCATACATTAGATGAATTCCTAGCATTAATGATACATAATATTAATTATGGGTAAAAAGAATTTACACCATTTGCCAGGCAATGAACCTGGATACGTAAGGAAGACGTTGAATAAGAACAGTTTACCTGATTATCGCGATTGACGTTAGGTAAACATGAGCAATGTAAATGAGGAGATCCCCATGCAAGTCAGCAGAAGGCAGTTCTTTAAGATCTGCGCTGGCGGTATGGCAGGTACGACTGCAGCGGCTTTGGGTTTTGCACCCGCTACCGCGTTAGCGTCAACGCGCCAGTATAAATTACTGCGTGCGAAGGAAACCAGAAATACCTGTACCTACTGTTCTGTCGGCTGTGGGCTGTTAATGTACAGCCTCGGTGATGGCGCGAAAAATGCAAAAGAGAGCATTTTCCATATTGAAGGGGACCCGGATCATCCGGTAAACCGTGGTGCACTTTGTCCGAAAGGTGCTGGACTTATCGATTTCATCCACAGTGAAAGCCGCTTGAAATACCCAGAAGTGCGTGAGCCGGGTACCAATGAGTGGAAACGTATCACGTGGAACGACGCGTTTGACCGTATCGCTAAGTTAATGAAAGAAGACCGTGATGCGAACTTTATTGAGAAAAATAAAGAGGGTGTCACCGTTAACCGTTGGCTGACCACTGGTATGCTGTGCGCATCGGCGGGCAGTAACGAAAGTGGATTTGTAACACAAAAATTTACCCGCGCTCTCGGCATGCTTGCCGTCGATAACCAAGCGCGTGTCTGACACGGACCAACGGTAGCAAGTCTTGCTCCAACATTTGGTCGCGGTGCGATGACCAACCACTGGGTTGACATTAAAAATGCAAACCTAGTTGTCGTTATGGGTGGTAATGCGGCAGAAGCGCATCCAGTCGGTTTCCGCTGGGCGATGGAAGCTAAAATCCATAATAAAGCCAAATTAATTGTGATTGACCCACGCTTTACCCGTACAGCGGCAGTGGCGGATTTTTACACGCCTATCCGTTCTGGTACAGATATCGCGTTCTTATCAGGTGTTATCAAATACTTACTGGATAATGAAAAAATTCAGCGTGAATACGTGGAAGCGTATACCAACGCCAGTTTAGTTATTCGTGAAGATTATGGTTTTGATGACGGCTTGTTCACAGGTTATGACGAAGAAAAACGTCAATACGACAAAACCACGTGGAACTATGAGATGGATGAAAACGGCCTTGCGCTGCGCGATCCGACTCTGAAACACCCACGCTGTGTGTTAAACCTATTAAAAGAGCACGTCAGCCGTTATACACCTGAAGTGGTGAATAATATCTGTGGTACGCCGATCAAAGACTTCCTACAAGTTTGTGAGTATTTGGCTGAAACCAGTGCTAAAGATAAAACAGCCTCGTTCTTATACGCATTAGGTTGGACTCAACATACTGTGGGTGCGCAAAATATCCGTACCATGGCGATGATCCAATTACTGCTGGGTAATATGGGGATGTTAGGCGGTGGTGTAAATGCCCTGCGTGGACACTCCAATATCCAAGGCTTGACTGACTTAGGCTTATTGTCACAAAGCTTGCCGGGTTATTTGACCTTACCATCAGAAAAACAAACGACATTAGAAAGTTACTTAGCTGCAAACACGCCAAAAGCGACGGTTGAAGGCCAGGTAAACTATTGGGGTAACTACCCGAAATTCTTTGTTAGTTTGATGAAGACGTTCTATGGCGATAAAGCGCAGAAAGAAAATAATTGGGGCTTTGATTTATTACCGAAATGGGATCAAGGCTACGATGTACTGCGTTATTTCGAAATGATGGATAAAGGGGAAGTGAATGGCTATATCTGCCAAGGCTTTAACCCAGTAGCTTCATTCCCGAATAAAAACAAAGTTATTAAATCGCTTTCTAAGCTGAAGTATTTAATCACCGTTGACCCGCTGAACACCGAAACGTCGAATTTCTGGCAAAACCACGGCGAAATGAATGATGTGAACCCGGCAGAAATTCAAACTACCGTATTCCGTCTGCCATCTTGCTGTTTTGCTGAAGAAAATGGTTCGATTGTGAACTCGGCACGTTGGTTACAGTGGCACTGGAAAGGTGCGGATGCCCCTGGGGAAGCTATCAGTGATGGTGAAATCCTGTCTGGTATTTTCCACCGTCTACGCCAACTGTATGCCTCTGAAGGCGGTGCGGTACCTGAACAAGTTCTAAGTATGACTTGGAATTACTTTGACCGTGATAACCCAACGCCAGAAGAAGTTGCTCAAGAAAACAATGGCTATGCTTTAGTTGATTTGAAAGATGCTGATGGCAACGTTATTGCGAAAAAAGGTGAGCTGCTTAGCTCGTTTGCTCAGTTACGTGATGACGGTACCACGGCGAGTGGCTGCTGGATATTTACGGGAAGCTGGACGCCAAAAGGCAATCAAATGGCTAACCGTGATAACTCTGACCCAACAGGTCTGGGGAATACATTAGGTTGGGCATGGGCATGGCCTCTGAACCGCCGTGTGATTTATAACCGTGCATCAGCAGACCCAATGGGTAAACCATGGGATCCAAAACGCCAAATCCTCGAGTGGAACGGTAGCAAATGGATAGGAATGGATATTCCTGACTATAGCAATGCTGCGCCGGGAAGTGGTGTTGGTCCGTTTATCATGCAACCGGAAGGGATGGGACGTCTATTCGCACTGGATAAAATGGCCGAAGGCCCATTCCCAGAGCACTATGAACCAATTGAAACGCCATTGGATACCAATCCACTGCACCCGAAAGTTGTGTCAAACCCTGCGGCTCGTGTGTTTAAAGACGACTGGGCCCAAATGGGTAAAGCGACAGAATTCCCTTATGTGGGAACCACTTATCGCTTGACTGAACATTTCCACTATTGGACAAAACATGCTTTGCTAAATGCCATCATTCAGCCACAGCAGTTCATTGAAATTGGTGAGCGTCTGGCGAATGAAAAAGGTATTAAACAAGGCGATACGGTGAAAGTCAGCTCTAAACGCGGTTATATCAAAGCGAAAGCCGTGGTCACCAAACGTATTCATACGCTGAAAGTGGCAGGTAAAGATATCGATACAATCGGTATTCCTATTCACTGGGGCTTTGAAGGTTTGGCTGTGAAAGGCTTTATCGCGAACACGTTAACGCCGTTTGTCGGTGATGCGAATACTCAGACACCGGAATTTAAATCGTTCCTTGTCAATGTGGAAAAGGTGTAAGGAGATAAATTATGTCAATGCAATCTCAGGACATTATTCGTCGCTCTGCCACCAATTCCCTGACTCCCGCACCTCAGGTGCGGGATTATAAGGAAGAAGTTGCAAAGCTTATCGATGTGACGACCTGTATCGGCTGTAAAGCTTGTCAGGTCGCCTGTTCCGAATGGAACGATATCCGTGACAAGATCGGGACTAACGTTGGTGTATATGATAACCCAACAGATTTAACCGCTAAGTCATGGACGGTAATGCGCTTCTCTGAAGTGGAAGAGAACGATAAATTTGAATGGCTGATCCGTAAAGATGGTTGTATGCACTGTGCTGACCCGGGCTGTCTGAAGGCGTGCCCTTCGGAAGGCGCGATAGTACAGTACAAAAACGGTATCGTTGACTTCCAATCGGAACACTGTATTGGTTGTGGTTATTGTATTGCGGGTTGCCCGTTTGATGTACCACGTATTAACTCAGAAGATAACCGCGCATACAAATGTACGCTGTGTGTTGACCGTGTTGAAGTCGGTCAAGAACCTGCATGTGTGAAAACATGTCCAACGGGTGCTATCCACTTCGGTAGCAAAGAAGACATGATTAACATGGCTGGTGAGCGTGTTGAAGAGCTGAAAACCCGTGGTTATGCGAATGCAGGTTTATATGACCCAGAGGGCGTTGGTGGTACGCACGTGATGTACGTTCTGCACCATGCAGATAAACCTCAGTTGTATCACGGATTACCAGAAAACCCGACAATCAGCCCAACAGTGACTTTCTGGAAAGGTATCTGGAAACCGTTAGCAGCGGTTGGTTTTGCTGCAACATTTGCGGCGGCCATCTTCCACTATGTGGGTATTGGTCCAAACCGCGTCTCCAAAAAAGATGAAGAAGAGGCTTTAGAAGATTTGCATAATGCAATGTCATCTGACACTTCGAAATCAAAAGAAGGGGAGGATCAGAAATGATGCCAGATGATAACGACAAAATTATTCGCCATAAACCGATTGAAAGGATCAATCACTGGGCGGTTGTGATTTGCTTTTTGTTCACGGCAATCAGTGGATTAGGGTTCTTTTTCCCTTCACTAAACTGGTTTATGAACATTTTAGGTACGCCACAACTGTCGCGAATTTTGCATCCATTTGTGGGTACGGCGATGTTCTTGCTGTTCGTATTTATGTTCTTCCGCTATTTCCATCATAACTTCATTAATAAAGAAGATATCAAGTGGGCAAAAAATATCGGCAAAGTACTGAAAAACGAAGAGGCGGGCGATGTCGGCCAATATAACCTCGGTCAGAAAGGGGTTTATTGGGTTGTCACTATCTGCTTATTAGCGCTGGTGGTCACGGGAGTGATTATGTGGCGCCCTTATTTTGCAGATTACTTCCCAATCCCTGTTTATCGTGCAGCGATTCTTATTCATTCGCTCTCTGCGATTGCGTTGATCATCATGATTGTGGTTCACGCTTATGCAGCGATTTGGGTGAAAGGTTCAGTACGTGCGATGGTTGAAGGTTGGGTGACTCGTGGTTGGGCTAGAAAACACCATCCATTGTGGTACCGCCAGCTTTTGGAAAAAGAAAAACAGCAAAAACAGCAACAAGAGAAAAACTAAGTTTTATTATTGTTGTTATCAAACCCACAAATGACTAATGTTATTTGTGGGTTTTTTATATCTAAAAAATATAAACATTCAATTTATTTGAAAGAAATAAAATTAGATATATTTATTTGATGACCTGTTTGCGATTTATTATCATTATAGTTAATCAAAATAAGATTAATAAAAAAATACACATCAAATAAAGATGCTCTTATTTCGCGTATGATTTACAATTTTTTTAAACCAATAATAAACAAATAAACATTTATTCGTTTTTATATTATGTAAAAAAAAGACATCAACCCTTTAATTTATTGATAATAAACTATTTTTGTGATTGTTGTTTTTTTGTGAATAGCTATTGAATATTGATATTAGATCAATAAAGGTCTATCTTAAATGGTCACTGCTGATTAATTCGAGACTTTGTTTTTTATTTTAATTTAAAAGTAAACTAATGTTCTGATATTTGTTTTTTTTAAGAATGTTATAATGCATATATATTAAAAGAATTAATTGCTGGACATTGGTGATATTATTTAATAAAAATAGTAATGTAATTATTAATAAATATAAAAATAGTCATATATTCAAATATCTTTTTAACACAGCTAAATAATAGAACCCTAATTCATTCCATTTACGATAGCTAAATAAAGAGGTACCACATGGATCTTCCTTTACAAGGTATTAAAGTACTGGATTTCACCGGTGTACAATCAGGACCATCTTGTACTCAAATGTTAGCGTGGTTCGGCGCAGATGTTATTAAGATTGAGCGCCCTGGAGTTGGAGATGTCACGCGTAACCAATTAAGGGATATACCTGATGTGGATGCGCTGTATTTCACGATGCTTAATAGTAATAAGCGATCAGTGGAATTAAATACAAAAACGCCAGAAGGTAAAGAGGTTATGGAGCGGCTGATTAAGCAAGCCGACGTCCTCGTTGAGAACTTCCATCCAGGTGCAATTGACCATATGGGCTTCACTTGGGAACACATTCAAGAATTAAATCCTCGTTTGATTTTCGGTTCCATCAAAGGTTTTGATGAAGACTCTCCTTATGCAGATGTTAAAGCTTATGAAAACGTTGCCCAAGCCGCAGGTGGTGCCGCATCAACCACAGGGTTTTGGGACGGCCCGCCATTAGTGAGCGCCGCAGCATTAGGTGATAGTAATACAGGTATGCACTTGCTCATTGGCTTACTCGCAGCGTTATTACATCGCGAGAAAACAGGAAAAGGCCAGCGAGTGACTATGTCGATGCAAGATGCCGTACTCAACTTGTGCCGTGTCAAACTTCGTGACCAGCAACGTTTAGAGAAAATTGGCTACCTTGAAGAATATCCACAATACCCAAATGGCACATTTGGTGATGCAGTTCCTCGTGGCGGTAATGCTGGTGGTGGTGGCCAGCCTGGCTGGATCTTAAAATGTAAAGGCTGGGAAACTGACCCAAATGCTTATATTTATTTTACTATCCAAGAGCAGGACTGGGAGCAAACCTGTATCGCTATTGGTAAGCCTGAATGGGCAACTGACCCCGCTTACAATACACCAAAGGCTCGTCAACCTCATATCTTTGATATTTTTGCTGAAATTGAAAAATTCTTAGCGGATAAAGATAAACATGAAGCGGTCGAGTACTTAAGTAAATACGGTGTACCTTGTGCTCCTGTACTCAGTATGCGTGAAATAGCACGAGACCAATCTCTGCGTAAGAGCGGAAGTATTGTTGAAGTTGAGCAGCCAAAACGCGGAACTTACTTGACGGTGGGTTGCCCGATGAAATTCTCCTCCTTTACACCGGATATCAAAAGCGCACCATTGTTGGGTGAGCATACAGAGCAAGTCCTAACTGAGTTAGGTTATAGCGCAGATGAAATTGCGACTATGCGAGCGAACAAAGCGATCTAATTTTAAATATTGGGGTGAGAAATCACTCCATTTAATCTTTTAATCAGTTACTTATGAGGTAGACATGTCTGCTGATCAAACCCAAAACCTGACTGATGGTATGCATATTATTGTCGATGCACTTAAAAAAAATGGCATTGATACAATCTACGGTGTTGTTGGAATTCCAGTGACTGACATGGCAAGGCATGCGCAAGCTGAAGGTATTCGCTATATTGGTTTCCGCCATGAGCAATCTGCGGGTAACGCAGCTGCAATCAGTGGTTTTATTACCCAAAAACCGGGTATCTGTTTAACGGTTTCGGCGCCGGGTTTCTTGAATGGTATGGTTGCTCTTGCTAATGCAACGACCAATGGTTTTCCAATGATTCAAATCAGTGGCTCAAGCGACAGAGCGATAATTGATTTGCAGCAGGGTGATTACGAAGAGTTAGACCAAATGAACACGGCAAAACCCTTTGTAAAAGCGTCTTATCGTGTGAATAAACCTGAGGATCTTGGTATCGCACTAGCCCGGGCAATCCGAGCTTCGGTATCAGGTCGTCCTGGTGGGGTTTATCTTGATTTAACAACGGAAGTGTTGTCTGCCGTGATGGACAAGGACGCAGCGGATAAAACCATTTTTACAGTTGAAGACCCTGCACCAAGACAAATTCCATCACCAGATTCAGTGAATAAAGCCCTTAAGTTGCTCGCCTCGGCTAAGCGACCATTAATTATTTTGGGTAAAGGTGCAGCTTATGCCCAAGCGGATGACAATATTCGTCAATTTATTGAAACAACCGGTATCCCTTATTTACCGATGTCAATGGCTAAGGGGCTGCTGCCAGATACACATCCCCTATCAGCCGCATCAGCTCGCTCATATGCCTTATCCAGTGCAGATGTTGTGGTATTAATGGGAGCACGTCTTAACTGGTTACTTGACCATGGTAAAGGTAAGCATTGGTCACCAGAAACGCAATTTATTCAGTTAGATATTGAACCTTCCGAAATTGATAGTAACCGCCCAATAGCGGCTCCAGTTGTTGGCGATATTTACTCCAGTATTGAGTCATTATTGGCAGGACTTAAATCAACCCCTGTTAAATCACCAACAGAATGGATTGTCAGTATTGATGAGCACAAGAAAATCAATGTCGAGAAAATGGCAGTTAAGTTAAACACTGACACTTCCCCGATGAATTACTTCAACGCATTACGTGCAATCCGTGATGTGTTGGTCGATCACCAAGATGTTTATGTCGTCAATGAAGGCGCTAACACGCTTGATAATGGGCGAAATATTATTGATATGTACCAACCACGTAAACGCTTAGATTGTGGAACCTGGGGCGTTATGGGGGTCGGAATGGGTTATGCAGTGGGAGCCGCTGTAACTAGTGGTAAGCCTGTTGTAGCGATTGAAGGCGATAGCGCATTTGGCTTTAGTGGTATGGAAATCGAAACGATTTGTCGCTACAAATTGCCTGTCACTGTTTTGATTTTCAATAATGGTGGGATTTACCGTGGTGATGGCGTAAACCTCCATGGTGATCAAGACCCTTCTCCTACCGTTTTAATGGGCGGAGCGCGTTATGACAAAATGATTGAGGCCTTTGGTGGCATCGGCTACCAAGCAACAACACCTGCTGAGGTACAAGAAGCCTTGAGGGCCGGTTTAGCATCGGGTCATCCAACTTTGATAAATGTTGTTATTGACCCTGCAGTTGGAACGGAAAGTGGCCATATTGGTAATTTAAATCCGAAGTCTGTCGTAAAAAATTAACGCAGCATAACGTTAACTAACAAAGATAACCCTACGCGGCTCATTTTTAATGAGTGGCGTACGGGGTCTTATTGCCAAAAATAGGTGGGTCTTATGGCTGATTTTATGTATAAGATTTTTATGAGCGACCTATTACCTATCATTATTATTATGGTATTAGGTTATGTGAGTGGTAAACGAAATGTGTTTACCAGTGACCAAGCGAAAGCATTTAATAAGTTGGTATTAAATTACGCATTACCTGCTGCATTATTTGTTTCTATCGCACGCGCTAATCGAGAAATGATATTTGCAGACGCTAAATTGACTATTATTTCATTTGTGGTCTTGCTCGTTTGTTTCTTTTTCTCTTTCTTTAGCTGTAAATATATTTTTAAACATAGTCGTGGCGAAGCTGCGGTATGTGCATTAATTGCAGGTTCTCCGACAATTGGTTTCTTAGGGTTTGCGGTTCTAGACCCTATTTATGGTGAAACTGTTTCAACTGGGTTAGTTGTCGCTATTATTTCCATCATCGTTAATGCCATTACAATCCCTATTGGCCTATTCCTACTGAACCCATCTGATGCGGAAGGGAAAAAGGGTGGTGGCGGTATGGATGCATTAATATCCGCCTTTAAAGAACCCGTCGTATGGGCTCCGGTACTTGCGACCGCACTGGTATTGGTTGGTGTGAAAATTCCTACCGTTTGGGACCCAACATTTGATTTAATTGCGAAAGCAAACTCCGGTGTTGCGGTATTTGCTGCCGGTCTGACATTAGCCGCCAATAAGTTCGAGTTCGATGGAGAGATAGTTTATAACACGTTATTAAAGCTAGTTTTAATGCCAGGGTTAATGTTACTGGCGGGTATGATGTTTAATATGGGAACAGAGCAACTGCAAATGATGGTATTAGCTGGGGCATTGCCACCTGCTTTCTCTGGAATAATTATTGCAAGTCGCTTTAATCTGTATACCCGGACAGGAACTGCGTCGCTGGCGGTGAGTGTACTTGGTTTTATCATCGCAGCTCCAGCGTGGATCTACATCTCTCGACTCGTTTCATAGAAAGAGTCAATGGGGCAAAATGAGTTGCCATGGCGTGAGAAATGACGTCATGGCAGTTTTGTAAAAAGGTGAATTATGACTTCTTCAAAACCGCTTGATGGGATACGCGTTCTTGATTTTACTGGGGTTCAGTCAGGGCCATCATGTACACAAATGCTTGCTTGGTTCGGTGCTGATGTGATCAAAATTGAACGCCCAGGCGTTGGGGATGTGACACGTAATCAATTGCGAGATATCCCTGATGTGGATGCGCTGTATTTTACGATGTTAAACAGTAACAAACGCTCTTTAGAGCTCAACACCAAAACGCCAGAGGGAAAAGCCGTGATGGAGAAACTAATACGTCAATCTGATGTATTAGTTGAAAATTTTCATCCGGGGGCTATCGACCATATGGGGTTTACGTGGGAGCACATCCAAGAACTCAATCCTCGATTAATTTTTGGCTCAATCAAAGGGTTTAATGAAAATTCGCCCTATGCGAATGTGAAAGCCTATGAAAATGTTGCTCAATCTGCTGGTGGTTCAGCATCAACGACGGGTTTTCCTGATGGCCCTCCGACCGTAAGTGCTGCGGCATTGGGGGATAGTAATACGGGTATGCATTTATTGATAGGCATACTGACGGCATTATTACACCGTGAAAAAACAGGTAAAGGGCAACGCGTTACCATGTCAATGCAAGATGCGGTGCTTAATTTATGTCGTGTGAAATTACGTGACCAACAACGTTTAGAAAAACTCGGTTTCTTAGAGGAATACCCTCAATACCCAAATGGCACATTTGGTGATGCGGTTCCTCGTGGCGGGAATGCGAGTGGTGGTGGCCAGCCGGGAACGATGCTCAAATGTAAAGGCAGCGATGTTGACCCAAATGCCTATATTTATTTTATTAATCAAGACCATAATTGGGAAAATACCTGTGATGCTATTGGGCGCCCAGAATGGAAAACCGATCCTGCTTTTGCCACTACACAGGCACGTGCAAGCCATATCCAAGATGTATGGGATGCAATTGAAGAAATCGCTAAAGACAAAGATAAACATGCACTAACTGATTATTTTGATCAGTTTGATGTGCCATGTTCTGCAGTATTAAGTATGAAAGAAATTATGGATGACCCTTCTTTGCGTCGTAGTGGTTCGATTGTCGAAGTTCAACAACCAAAACGAGGCTCATATTTAACGGTGGGTTGCCCAATGAAATTTTCAGCGTTTATCCCTGAAATTAAAAGTGCTCCATTGCTTGGGGAACATAATAGCGAAGTATTAAAAGAGCTTGGTTATAGTGATGAACAAATTATGGAAATGAAAAAAAATAATGTTATTTAATTAATAATATTAAACCCGCTCTTAATATGATTTTCTAAAAAAGCTAATTAATATTAGCGGCTATATTCAGATATTAGATATATTCAAATATAGCCGCTAAATTCAGGCGATTACTACCTCAATCAATTGGAATTATAGAAATATTTTTCCCTATTTAGTTTTTATTTTTTTATTAATAAATTCTTTGAATAAGGATTATTGTATGAGTATTGCTGAAATAAAAAAAAGCAGTAAGGTCGCAGCCGTTGATTTTATTCCTGCATGGGGAGACTTAAATGGGAATATTCAACGTTTAGTCGAAGCGACAGAAAAAGTGGCTACTCAAGGGGTAAATTATGCCGTATTTCCAGAAACGGCAGTGAGTGGTTATTTATTTTCGGACTCTACGGAATTAGCACCTTATTTAGATACTATCCCTGGCAAAACGACTGCTGCAATACTGCCTGTATTGGCTCGAACAGGAATGTATATGAGTGTCGGTATCGCGGAGCGAGATAGCGAAACAGGGCTCGCCTATAATTCAGCCGTTTTGATGGGGCCGGAAGGTATTATTGGTAAATATCGTAAAATAGGCCTGAATTCTCAAGATCAAAAAGTATTTGCACCGGGCAATACTGGTGTCAAAACTTTTGAAACACCGATTGGCCGTATCGCATTATTGATTTGTTATGATGATACCTACTGGCAATACGTTCGATTAGCTGCATTAGAAGGGGCGCAAATCGTTGGTTGGCATTCAGTATCCGACCGAATGATGCCAAATGCCACCCCTGCTGAAATGTTGGGCGACCACTCAACGGTTGCGCATGTACAACATATGAGCGCATTCAATGGGTTGTGGGTTATTTGTGCCACCCGAAGTGGAATTGAAACTAACCCAATTACTAAAGGGCAGCTTTACTATAATGGGGGCTCAAGTGTGTGGTCGCCATCAGGGCATAAAGTGGCTCAATCTCCCGTGCTTAGCCCGTTAGAGCTAGAACCCGGGCTAAATGGCATATACTGTGCGACGATTGATTTAGACGAAGCAGATAAGCAACGCGATGCATTACTCGCGAAGCGCCGCCCTGAATTATATTTCCCAACACTGGCTTTTCACCGCAGCCCAACAGATATCAATGCGACAGAAACAGTAATACAAACGACACTTATTGCTGCTCAGTGGGAAAAATCTATTTCTAAGTTAGATGCAATTCAAGTGGGAGAAAATGAATTGCTGGTTTTACCCGAGCTCTCTGCGCTTCCTTATACGAATGACCCGAACCTTATTTTGTCCCATGCTGAAAAGCAAGGGGGAGCATTTGAACAAACACTGTGTCAGGCTGCTCATCAAGGAAAAGGCTATATTGTTGGAAGTTATCCTGAAATTGAGATTGATAAAGTGTTCCACACCGTCATTCTTGCGGGCCCATCAGGGGAAATATTAGCCCGCTATCGTGTTACACATCTTAATGAACGGGATAGCGGCTGGGCAACAGCGGGTAGCGCTGTGAGTGTGACAGCAACGCCAATTGGGCGTATTGCACTGGCGGCGGCACATGAATTAGACGTTCCTGAATTAGGGGGATTATACAGTATGTTACGTGCTGATATTCTTGCTGCACCAGCGGGCACTCCATGTGATTTAAAAGTGGAAATTGATAGCCATCTTTTTTCGGTTGAAGAGCCGCCAACAGGGCGTGTCGATTTTATCCCTTATGCAATTGCTACATTAAACCAGTTATGGGTGGTTTGTGGCGGACGAAACGAGCGTGATTCTACGTCAGCGGCTATTTATGGGCCAGAGCCTGTTGTCCTTACTCCCACATTGACAGCACAAAGAGGGGCTGAAGATGTGCGTTTGCAAGCTCAGGTACCCGCACCTTTTACTTGGATTAACCAAGAACGGTTGGTGAGTGGTCAGCAAGCTATTTGGTTTCCGCCGCTAACACAGTAGATTATAGTTTAAGCGAAGTTTGAGTGAAAAAGGCGGGGGAAACCCGCCTACTAATATGTTATTACAGGGTGTGCTGGTGGTTGAGTGCTTCAATGGTTTTCTTGGCACCGTTATCACGTAGTGAAAGGTAAAATGCAGTCACCTTTTCAGTAAATAGTGAATTATTAACCAGTTCTTCGGTAAACAAACTGTTGAGGGACAGCAATGCGCGAACACGGCTTTCATCATCAGTGCTGTTTGCAACCAGCTCAGCCAATTTTACAGCCTGTGGGTCGCTGACTTGAATTTCTGCGCCATGATCATCTTTTCCGCTGACATAACGCATCCATCCCGCGACGGCTAAGGCTAAATAATCAAATGATTGGCCATTTTTCAGGTGAATTTGGATAGAATCGAGTAAACGTTGGGATAATTTCAACGTTCCATCCATCGCGATTTGCCAAGTGCGATGTTTCAACCCCGTATTTTTAAAACGCTCAATCAGGGCATTAGCATAGGCGGGTAAATCCACATTTTTTATGGATAACGTTGGTGCTTGCTCATTGACCATCAAGTGATAAGCGGCTTTTTCATAAGCGCTATCCTGCATGCACTCATTAATATATTGGTAACCAGCCAAATAACCTAAATAAGCAAGGAAAGAGTGGCTACCATTTAACATGCGCAGCTTCATTTCTTCAAATGGAACGACATCCGTGACTAACTGAGCGCCCGCTTTTTCCCACTCAGGGCGACCTGCGACGAAATTGTCTTCAATCACCCATTGGCGAAATGGCTCACAGGCAATGGCGACTTTGTCAACGACAGGGCCTAGCTGGGATTGAATTTTCTCCGCTGTGTCTGGTGTCATGGCAGGCACAATTCTATCCACCATGGTAGATGGAAAGGTGACATTGGCTTCAATCCAATTGGCCAATGCAATATCCTGTTTTGCAGCCATCGCTAAAATGACATTTTTCGTGATATGACCATTTTCAGGCATATTGTCACAGGACATGACTGTAAATGGTGCAATACCCAGTACCTTACGGCGTTTTAAGGCTTCAACAATCAGACCCGGTAGTGATTTCGGGGTATTTGGTGAGGCTAAATCATGCGCAATAGCGGGGTTCGCAAAATCAATCGAACCTGTCGCGGGCACATAGCAATAACCTTTTTCAGTAACCGTCATGGAAACGATGGCAATATTAGGGTCTAACATGCGATTGATAACGGCATCAATTCCGTGAATGGTTGGGTGTAATGCTTCTTTTACCACACCGACAGTACGGGTTTGCCAATTATCGCCTTGCATTTCAACTACGTTATAAAGGCAGTCTTGAGCGAGTAAATCTTCAATTTGTTGCTCGCCACCGACTAAATTGACCTCACAAAAGCCCCAATCACTCTGCTGTTCCGTAGCTAAAATATCCGCAAAGATGGCTTGGTGGGCGCGGTGGAACGCGCCGAAACCTAAGTGAAGCATTTTTACCTTTACCTGCTCCCTATCATAGCTTGGTACTTTGATTGTGGCGGGTAATTGGTTTAGGTTATTGGTTGACAGTTGCATATTTCACTTTACCTTTTTGTTGTTCAGCCTCTTCAACCGCATCCAACGTGCTGGTTAAATCACGATCTTTCACTTCAGGCATGATAATGGCACTGATTAATGAAATGGCAGAGTAAATGATGATCATGATTGCAATTGGCCACCAGCTTCCGGTGATGCTACAGAAAATACCCGCTAGAACTGGGCCTAAACCAGAGGCAATTAAGCCACCAATTTCTTTGGCCACAGCCATACCAGTAAAACGGTTACGTGAGTTGAACATTTCAGCCATCGTAATATTTTCTAAGGCAAATAATCCGAGTACTGAACAGTTATGAACGATAATAATACAGATGGTAATTAAGCTAACGCTGTTCGCACCATCGACGATGACAGATAACATCGGATAGGCGAGCAACATGGCAGATAAACTAAGAATAATATAAGGAATACGGCGCCCGAATTTATCAGATAGCAGACCAATCACAGGAATGGTCAGGAAACCGACAACGGAGCTGATCATGATCGCATCAGTTGGAATACTTTTATCAAATAATAAGCTTTGAACTAAATATCCCGCTAAGAAAGTTTGAATTAACCCAGAGTTACCCGCTTGACCGAAACGAATACCAGTTGCTAACCAAAATGCTTTAGATTTAAACATGGCAAAGAAACTTTCTTTCGGTGGCGTTTGTACCGCAACTTTGGCTTCTTGTTCTTCCGTATTTTGTACTTTCTCAAATACAGGGCTTTCTTTCAGATTCAGTCGTAACCACACGGCAAACAGCATCACAACGAAGCTTGCCAAGAAAGGTACACGCCAGCCCCACGCCAGCAAGTCTGATTTGTCTAACCAGAAGAACATAACCGCCCAAATCGCAGTGGCGCTTAATGTGCCGCAGTTTGTCCCCAGACCCACGAGTGAAGCCACAATACCCCGGCGGCCTTTTGGCGCATATTCTGCCAGCATGGTTCCTGCACCTGAAATTTCAGCGCCTGCTCCTAAGCCTTGAATAATTCGCAAAAGAACTAATAATAGCGGTGCGAGGATACCTACCTGTGCGTAGGTTGGTAATACCCCGATTAATGTAGTACACACCCCCATCATGGTGATGGTGATAAAGAGTACTTTTTTACGACCGATTCGGTCGCCCATTTGACCAAAGAAAATCGCACCAACAATACGTGCGACATATCCGGCACCGTAAGTTCCCATAGCAAGAATTAATGCCATTGAAGCGGATTGTTCAGGGAAAAATATTTCATGGAAAACAAGTGCTGCGCCTAACGAGTAAAGCTGGAAATCCATAAACTCCAGAGCGGTTCCTAGCCAGCCTGAAACTGCAGCTTTGGTCAGATCGCCAGAGCTGCGTTCCACTTTCCCTGATGGATCAATTGACTGAGTATTCATATTATTATCCTATTAATCACGTAGAGTAGTATCCAAAATCGGATTTAGTTTTTTTAATTAAATTAAAAGGTTAAAAGAATTTTACAGCAGGTCTTCTGGTCTTTTTCAAAGGTTAATATTGCCTCTTGCGCTTCAGTGAATGGGAACTGATGGGTTAAGATTTTTGTTGGGTCAATTTTTTTAGATTCTATCCAGCTAATCACTTCTGGGAATTTTTTGGCATTCAGGCGCGAAGAAAACAATGAAATCTCTTTGCTGGTAATACTTTGCTGTGTAACGGCACTTGCTTCACTTGAAAAGCCCATAATAGAAACTCTTGCCGCAGGGGAAGCAATCAAGATGGCTTCTTGTAAGATAGCGGGATGGCAAGCTGCATCAAGTACTAACGTTGGGCGGAGCCCCAGTGCTTTGAGTTGCTCTGGTAGTGGGGTTTGTGAATTATCAATGACAATATCAGCGCCACAATCTTTTGCTCTTGCTAAGCGTTCAGTCACGCGGTCAACTACAATTAAGGTTTTGACCTGATAAACGCCTTTAAGAACCTGTGCGCAGGTTAACCCAATCGTACCCGCACCATAGACTAATGCGACATCATCTTGAGTTGGATGAACATGCGAAGTCACGTTGGCGGCAATAGAGTATGGTTCAACGGTAACGGCACATTCATCGCTGATTGAATCAGGAATGGTATAAGCGTTTGCCGCAGGGACATTAACATATTCAGTGAATCCGCCATCAGTATGAACGCCTAATACTTCTAGTGTCTCGCAAACATTTGGTTTACCAATTGAACATGGGTAGCAATGACCACAACTGAGAACAGGGTCGATAGAGACACGTTCACCAATGCGTTTACTGTCTACGCTGGAACCGACTTTTTCAATGACACCGAAAAATTCATGACCAATCACTCGTGGATATTTTGCAAATGGGTTATGGCCACGGTAGATATGGCTGTCAGAACCACAAATACCGGCTAATCGGACTTTTATTTGTACTTGATTTTCAGTTGGTTCAGGAACTGAACGCTCTTCAATCAATAATGTATTAGGTTCTTTAATTACTACCGATTTTACAGCTTTCATATTTAACTCCGAATAAAATAAAAATTACCAGTTCCACAACGTGCCGTCTTCGAGACGAGCAACTGGAAGATAAGCTGGGTTGTACGGGTATTTCGCTGCCAGTTTTTCATCAAAATCGATACCTAAACCGGGCTTATCACTTGGGTGCATATAACCATCGTTGAACGTCCAGTTGGTCGTAAATACGGACAACATTTCTTCGGAGTAGCCCATAAACTCTTGAACGCCGAAATTTGGTACCCATAGATCAAAGTGTAAGGCGGCAGCATGGCAAATAGGGGATAGGTCAGATGGACCATGAGAACCGGTTCTGACTTGGTAAAGTGAAGCGAAATCAGCAATCCGGCGCATACCCGTGATCCCTCCAGCATGCGTGATTGTGGTGCGGATATAATCGATGAGTTGCTCTTCAATCAATTGTTTACAATCCCAAATGCTATTAAAAACTTCACCTACAGCGATTGGGGTGACGGTATGTTGACGAATTAATCTAAAACAAGCTTGGTTTTCCGCTGGTGTTGGGTCTTCCATCCAAAATAATCGATAATCTTCAATACTTTTACCGAAGCGAGCTGCTTCAATAGGGGTCAAGCGATGGTGCATATCGTGTAGAAGGTGCTCATTGAAGCCATATTTGTCCCGTACGGCTTCAAACAGTTTGGGCATAAAATCGAGGTATTTTTCGGTTGACCAAAATTGCTCTTCAGGGTGATGGCCTTTTGTGGCAGGTTCATAAGCAAGGTTTTTTCCTTTACTCTGCCCATAGGTGGTTGCCATGCCTGGTATGCCGCACTGCACACGGATCGCTTTAAAACCTTTTTCTTTATATTTCGCGTAGTTATCTAGTGTTTCGGCAATATCGGTACCCGTGGTATGGCAATAAACCATCACTCCTTCACGAGAAGCGCCACCGAGTAATTGATAGACCGGAAGGTTGGCAATTTTGCCTTTAATATCCCACAGTGCCATATCAATCGCAGAAATGGCGGACATCGTAACTGGGCCTCTACGCCAGTAAGCTCCCTTATAGAAGAACTGATAAATATCTTCAATTTTATGTGGGTCACGGCCTATTAGCTGAGGACAGAGGTGATCTTGAAGATAGGATGCCACTGAGAGTTCTCTCCCGTTAAGGGTAGCATCACCTAGTCCATATATGCCTTCATCGGTGGTAATTTTTAATGTGACAAAATTACGACCGGGGCTACATACAAAGACTTCTGCTTTTATGATTTTCATTTTGGCCTAAATCCCTATTACTTGTTAACCAACTGATCAACCAAATTACCCCTTGTTACTCAAACTGGTTTATTTATTGGTTAACCAAATTTTCTTTTTTTCACTCTATCAATCGGTAAATTAAAAAACAATGACTAAAAAGACGACAATAAGTGAATCTGATCACAAATTGGTTAACTAATTTTGTGGAAATAGTGGATAAATTGGTTGACCATTGTGGTGAGGGACGATAATCTACAATGGAAGAACTAAATTTAATTCGACAACGCGTTGTACATATATATGAAAACTCAATACCGCTCGTACCAATACCTAGGTCAGCAGTTAAAAGAGCTCATTGCATCTGGTGAATATCCGATAGGAAGTCGTTTAATGCCAGAGCGTGAGATCGCTAAAAAATATGATGTTAGTCGCTCATTGGTACGTGAAGCACTCATCATGTTAGAAATTGAAAAATTGGTTTCTATCAAGAAAGGTTCTGGTGTTTATGTCATCAATCACCCAAATCTATTAATTGATGAAGTCAAAAGCTTAGACCATGGCCCTTTTGAAATACTGCAAGCTCGCCAAGTGATTGAAAGTGCGATAGCTGCATGTGCGGCCTTGTCAGCAACAAAAGCCGATATCCAAGAGATCCGTGCATTATTAGAAGATGAGCGAATCAAAGTTGCGAATAATGAAAGTGACGATGCGAATGATCATAAGTTTCATGTGTTAATTGCTCGCGCAAGCAAGAACGACATGATGGCGAAGATTATTGATGATATCTGGGCTGTGCGGTTACAAAGCCCTATGTGGGATAAGCTACATGAGCATATCGACAATACGACTTACCGGAAGAAGTGGTTGATTGATCATGAAAATATTTTAAATGCACTACAAAAACGTGATCCTGAATTGGCTAAAAAAGAGATGTGGCAGCATTTAGAGAATGTCAAAAATACGCTAATGCAGCTTTCTGATTTTGATGACCCCAATTTTGATGGTTACTTATTTGAAACAATTCCTTATCAGACTATTTTTGAATAATCGCAGGAGAAGTACTCATGGAGCATACGTGGCGTTGGTACGGTCCTAATGACCCTGTTTCTTTAAGTGATGCTAGGCAAGCAGAGGCGACGGGAATCGTCTCTGCGCTCCACCATATTCCTAACGGTGAAGTTTGGAGTGTTGAGGAGATTTTAAAGCGTAAAGCTATCATTGAAGATGCTGGGTTAGTTTGGTCTGTCGTGGAAAGTATTCCTGTTCACGAAGATATTAAAACTCAACAAGGTAATTTTGATCTCTATATTCAAAATTACCAACAAAGTATTCGTAATTTAGCATCCTGTGGTATTAAGACCATTTGCTATAATTTTATGCCAATTCTAGATTGGACGCGTACTGACCTTGCTTATACGCTACCAGATGGCTCCAAAGCGTTACGGTTCGACAATATTGCCTTTGCCGCGTTTGAAATTCATATTTTAAAACGTGAAAATGCGGCGGCGAGTTATTCAGAACAAGAAGTTAAAGAAGCGGCTGAGTATTATGCCAATATGTCATCTGATGATATCGAAAACCTGATTAAAACCATCATTGCAGGGCTACCGGGCGCAGAAGAAGGTTATACATTAGACCAATTCCGTGAGCGCTTGGCGCTGTATAATAATATTGATGAAAATCAGTTACGTGAGAACTTACGTTATTTCTTGCAGAAAATCGTTCCTGTATGTGAAGAAGAAAATGTGGTTTTAGCTATTCACCCCGATGACCCTCCGCGCCCAATTTTAGGCCTGCCACGTATTGTTTCTACCATTGAAGATATGCGGTTTATTAAGCAAAGCTGCGATAGCATTCATAATGGGTTTACTATGTGCACAGGTTCTTATGGTGTGCGAGCCGATAACGACCTAGTAAAAATGATTAATGAATTTGGTGATCGTATTCATTTCACACATTTACGTTCAACGGTGAGAGAAAACAACCCAAATACTTTCCATGAAGGAAATCATATTGCAGGTGATGTCGATATGTTTGAAGTGGTCAAAGCCATTTTAGCGGTTGAACAAAAACGCCATGCTGCGGGGCTTGCACCAATTCCAATGAGACCAGATCATGGTCACCAAATTTTGGATGATTTGAAGAAAGTGACTAACCCTGGTTATTCCGCTATTGGCCGCTTAAAAGGCTTAGCAGAGGTGAGAGGGTTAGAATTAGCGCTGAAACGGATGTATTATCCAGAATTATTAAAAGTATAATTTTCTTTTCAATATTGGCTTTTATTATTTGGTATTTATGTGATATCAAAGGGTTGAGTATGCATAAAAATACGCGACTAAATTATAATTAGTCGCGTATTGAACTAGTTGTTAAGTTATTTTAATTTTTTTTATCAATACTCCAATCCTGTTTTGCAGAAATAGTCAATAAGTCGCCTGACTTAATAATATACGTATAGTAGCCACCAACTATTGAACTATTACGATCCGCTGTTGATTTAACTTTAATCTTTTTATTACTGAGGGGCAGTTTGGGAATAGAAATTTTATTTAGCCATTTGTCATTTTTAATTTCAATATATATACTATCGTTGGTTTTAAAAATATCCTTTATCATTTTTTGTGTAATAGAATCTTCATTCTTAAACGTAAGCTGATAAGCTGATTTTTGCTCCAACGAATCTACGTCATTTTTCATTTCAAACTGCCAATAAGACTTACAGGAAACCGTACATTTTTCACCTGTTGAAATCCTATGCTTCTCTTTATTCACGATCAGTGTACTACAATAGGCCGCAGTAGGATCAATGGTAATGGATTGATTATTTTTTAGTGGCGGTATTGTAATTTGGTCAGCCCAGTGACCATTTTTTGATTCAATAAGAATATGGTTGTGCTGATTTAGTGCTGCATTCAATACCTCAATGGTGATATTATCGTCATTATTAAATTTTAATTTATGGTAATTAATTTCATTAGATTTAGGTTTAGATTTGTATTTAATAATTTTATTTCTTAGGGTATTAATTTCTTTCCATGTTTTCTCGTCATAGATTTTTATGTATTCATCTTTGTATTCTTTATTCATTAAGAGATTTGATTCTGAAATTAATGAATCAGTTTCTTCGTCAGCATAATCTGGTAGCTCAGCGGCTAAACTTGATAAAGTAGGTAATAATATTATCGTATCATATTCAGATAAATGAATATTTTGATAAAAATTCCAAGCTTCAAAGGTTAGTTTATCATCTTCTATTTTTAATAAATAGCCAGTGCCTTTATCTGTAACCCCGTTTTCACCTAATGTTAAACTTGGAATATCAATTAATGTTCCAAATGGACGTTGAATAGCTTCAATAATCCCAAAGCCATTATGAATATGACCACTTAACATAATTATTTGGGGATAACGAGAAAATAGACTTTTTAGTCTTTCATCTTGCGGTCCAAATCCGCCATATAAGTATGACCGCCAATGTGAACAATTGAATGCTTGATGTGTCATCACAAAAATCGGTTTATTCGCATCAACGCCTTCAGCCAGTTTTTTTCTAACCAGAGAAGTGATGCTTCATTTAATTCCATTTGATTTTTTAAAGGAACATCTGTGTTCAAACAAATAAAATGATAACCATCAATCCATGCATCAATGCACATTGTATCTTCTTGCCGGTCAATATTGCATTTTTCTAAGTAAGAGTCATATAATCCGACTAAATCGGGGTCTAATGGCTCATGGGGTTCGGCCCCAGTTCGGACATCATGGTTGCCTAACATCAATAATAAATTTTGATGATATTTTTTTGGAAATTGTTCTAGGAAAATATCAAAAGAATCTTTTCTATGTTGATGATAATCACCAATATCCCCAGCCATTAATAACCCTTCGGCTCCACAGTGATTAATATTTTTAATAGACGTTGCCAATACTTCTTTATCATGATCTGAGCCTATATGAATATCACTAATTACACCAATTATCATACGAAATTTCCTTTTAAAATGAGTTGAAAATTATAGTCCATTGTTTTTTGTCTGATTGGGGTTTTTTATTTCAATTGTACTGTCTTGAATTTCATTAATAAAACTGTTTTGGCAAGAAGATAAAAATAAAGAAAACATAAAAAAAGAAATGATTTTCATTGTTAGTCTCGAATTATTTAAATTGATTTTTATTTAAAGTAAAATTATTCATTAATAAATTTCAATATTACTTTCTTTTAGTAGATAAGCTCTCCTATTAAGAAAAAAATTAAAGGGTTCTTTTTTAAACACCAAATCAGGATTCGATTTTTTATTAAAGTATTCCTCAGTCATGAATGAATAGCCAGTTTTATTTTCTAATGAATGTAATAAATCCAGTTCGTTTATTGTAAGTGTTTTAAAGTTTATACCGATTTTTTTTATTTCTTTTAAAAATTCTATCATGGTACAATGTTCGAATGATGATTTTGTTTGAATAAGAATTTCATTACTCATCATTTTCTCAACGCTCATACTTTTTTTCATTAATTCTTTATGAAAAACTAAACCTAATATTTCAGTTTTTAAATTTATTTTTTGTATACTTTTATGGTCAACGTCGATATCTACAGGTGATATTATGATGTCATAGTGGTGGTTTTTTATTTCATACAAAATATCATTTGAAATCTTGCATTCAACTTCAATGCTAATACTCTTATTTTTCAATAGGTTGTTTATTATCGAATGTATCCCATAGAATGGAAATCCATCAATAAGAATTTTAATTTTTTTTTCATTGTTTGGCACAGTTAAGTTGTTTAATATTTTATTTATACTTTCATAGTGAGGGTTTATTTTATTAAATAGCTCCATGCCATAATCGGAAATTAGTATTTTATTTTTTTTTTAACTAAAATATTCTTTCCTAGCTTTTTTTCGAGAAGAATCAAACCTTGTGATATCGCTGAAGACGTGACATTGGTAGACTCTGCCGCTTGATTTAGCGAACCATTTTTAGCCAAAGCAATAAACTGGTTTAATTGTTTCGAGAAAAACATAACTGTCCTTAGTCGGTTGGAAAACTCTAAATTAGGATCTCAATCCATTAATAATCTATTACGGTAGTTTAATCTAAAAGTTGTTTTTATAAGTTAAATTAATATAAAATACAGCTATTAGAATTCTAATTAAACATTTATCTATAATTCGCTAATAAATAAAATTGAATAAATATGAAGTATAATTATTAGTGTGATTAATAACTCTCTCATTTCTACGGCCTCCGCTATAATTTAGTTTTAAAACTATATCAAAGAAAATTAATGCAGTAATTTAAATATCCTTGCTAATGTTTCAATAAAAACTTTATTTAGCTGTATCTATTAGCTTATTAATTATTCTTATATCGTTAAAGTTTGATTAACCCCACATATTTTAACAAGAATAGATGATTTTAAGGCCACCACAATCGGTCATTTATGATCTTGAAATAGATTGATTTACACCTTTGAAAATGCCTTTATCATCGGTGATTTTGTATCATAATTGTTCTTTGCTTAAGGTAAATTTGTCTGCATTTTTTCCTTTGTTGCCTACAAAACCCTTATCAGATCAAATACCCGCCTTGATACAAGGGCATCAAGGTAGCGACCTAACCGTTTTTGTTTTATCCTGAGCAGTAAGTGGCAGCAATTTCCGCCGATGGCATAAAATAGGAATGATTAATTTGAGTATAGGTTTACCCTATGCTCAAAAAATTGTTCAGAAAATAGAAAAGTGAGAACGCAATGGGTATTCGTATCGTTCCTAAAGAAGAGTTAGGACAAGAAAGATTGAAAGAAAAGGGAATTGGTTTTATTCCACCAGTTCTGTTTCCTAACTTAAAAAGTTTATATCAACGCCGTGCTGAGCGACTCAAAGAACTTGGTGCGGGAGAACATCCTTTTGCAGATTATCTGAATTTTGCTGCTGAAGTGGCAACCGCACAACATAATGCACAGCATGATAATCCATTAGAAATGGATATGGCATCTATCCTTGAGCGCTCAACAAATACCAATAATTCGCCATTGGATGCAAAAACATTTCCACGGACAACACATTGGCACAAATTATTAACGGCTATTATTGCCGAATTAATGCCAGTCGTGCCTGAGTCTGTACGTCCGGCGTTAGAAAATCTGAATAAAGCGTCTGAAACAGAACTCGAAGCCATGGCAACTGCGTTGCTAAATGAAGAGTTTGAAAAAGTTCCTGCGGACAAATCGATGTTCATTTGGGCTGCATTATCGGTGTATTGGGCACAAATGGCAGCAAATATCCCAGGTAAAGCACGTGCAGAACATGGAGACCATCGCCATTTCTGTCCTGTATGTAATAGCATGCCAGTGTCGAGTATTGTGCAAATTGGTACATCACAAGGTTTACGTTATTTACACTGTAATTTATGTGAAACTGAATGGCATATGGTGCGCGTTAAATGCAGTAACTGTGAGCAAACAGGTAAATTGAATTATTGGTCATTAGATGACGAAAATGCGGCAGTTAAAGCCGAAAGCTGTGGTGATTGCGGTAGCTACTTGAAAATCCTTTATCAAGAGAAAGAAGCCAAAGTTGAAGCTGTCGCGGATGATTTAGCCTCAATTATTTTAGATGCACGCATGGAAGAAGAAGGCTTTGCGCGTAGTAGTATTAATCCGTTCTTGTTCCCTGGTGAAAAATAAGCGGTAAAAGAGAATCGTGACTATGTCTGAATCAGACTTGGCTTTATATCGCCAACTTCCTGCTATTGATAAATTATTGCAGCTCGATGAAGTGCAAATATTGGTTGAACAATCAGGGGCTCACTGGGTCACTGCATGTTTACGTGAGATGCAAGAGCAAGCTCGAGCCAGTATTGCTCAGGCAGGGAAATTACCTGCTTGGCAGGAAGATTGGGTAAAAGAGTTAGCACAACGCCATCAAGCTTTAGGGCAAAGCGCCCTAAAAAATGTGTTTAACTTGACGGGTACGGTGCTACATACCAATTTAGGCCGCGCGGTCATGTCAACCACGGCGGTGAATGCAGTTAGCCAAGTGATGAGTTCGCCTGTCACATTAGAATATTCTCTAGATGGTGCGATGCGTGGGCATCGTGACCGTGCGATTGCTGACTTGCTGTGTGAGCTCACTGGCGCCGAAGATGCCTGTATTGTTAATAATAATGCTGCCGCAGTTTTATTATTGCTAGCAACGGTTGCAAATGGCCAGCAAGTTATTGTTTCTCGTGGTGAATTGGTTGAGATTGGTGGGGCTTTCCGTGTGCCAGATGTGATGGCGCAGGCTGGCTGCCAATTAGTTGAAGTGGGTACAACGAATCGGACTCACTTACGTGACTATGAGAACGCGATTAATGATCAAACTGCACTATTAATGAAAGTGCATACCAGCAATTACAGTATTGAAGGATTTACTGCTGAAGTTGAAGGTGAAGAGCTTGCAGAGCTAGGTAGAAAGTATCAATTACCAACGGCAATTGATTTAGGCAGTGGTTCGATGATTGATATGACGGCTTATGGGCTACCTGCAGAGCCTATGCCACAAAGTTACCTTTCTCAAGGTATTGATTTAGTTTCAATTTCTGGAGATAAACTTCTCGGCGGTCCACAAGCAGGGATTATTTTAGGGAAGAAGAAATGGATTGATGCAATTCAAAAACATCCATTAAAACGCGCTTTACGGGTTGATAAAATGGTTCTAGCTGCACTTGAAGCAACGCTAAAACTGTATTTAACTCCCGAAAAACTCACAACAGAATTACCCACATTGCGTTGGCTAACACGAGATCCTGAAACTATTCGTGATAGCACAGAAAGCATAGTTGTTGCTCTACAAGCCTTTTATGGGGATAAATTTATTGTTGAAGTTGAGCCTTGTCTCTCACAAATAGGGAGCGGTTCACTTCCTGTCGACCGCCTTCCTAGCTTTGCGGTAACATTCACACCGCTAAATGGAAAAGGTAGTACATTAGAGCAACTCGCTACGCAGTGGCGCCAGCTACCTCAACCAGTGATTGGGCGTATGAAAGACGGTAAATTGTGGCTTGACCTGCGCTGTCTTGATGATGAACACGCGTTATTACAGGTTTTACTTTCATGATTTTTGCGACAGCAGGCCATGTTGACCATGGTAAAACTTCTTTAATTCAAGCCATTACTGGCGTAAATACCGCACACCTCCCTGAGGAGAAAAAGCGCGGAATGACCATTGACCTAGGGTATGCCTACTGGCCACAGCCAGATGGGAGCTCTATTGGTTTTATCGACGTTCCAGGACATGAAAAATTCTTAGCCAATATGTTGGCTGGGATTGGTGGTATAAACCATGCGCTTTTGGTAGTAGCTTGTGATGATGGCGTGATGGCGCAAACCCTTGAACACCTTTCGATTTTAAGGCTAGCGGGTTGTGAAAATATCAGTGTTATACTGACGAAGGCTGACCGAGTCGATCATTCGCGAATTGAACAGGTTACGGAGCAAGTCACCTCCGAGCTGGCTAAACAAGGTTGGCCAGATGCAAAACTATTCATTACGTCTATTGAAGATGGGCGCGGTATTGATGCGCTGCGTTTATATCTGCAACAACTTCATCAGCAAAGTGGTTCGCATCCCAATATCCAACGTCGTTTTCGTTTAGCCATTGACCGCGTTTTTTTGGTTAAAGGTGCAGGGGTAGTGGTGACTGGCACTGCATTAGCGGGAAAAATTCAAGTTGGTGAGTCACTATGGGTGACAGGAGCGGATAAGCAAGTTCGCGTCAGAGGTATTCATCGGCAAAACCAAATATCTGAATTCGCTGTTGCAGGTGATCGAGTGGCCTTAAACTTGGTGGGCGATATTGATAAAGAAAATATTACCCGAGGGGATTGGTTACTTGCAGAGCAACCTGCGTTTATTGCAACACGGGTTATTGTTGAATTGGAATGCGATGCATTAATTAAGCACTGGCAACCTGTGCATCTTTACCATGGTGCAAGCCACATCACAGGACGAGTGTCATTATTAGTGGAGCAAGGGGAAACCCCCGTGCTTGCTGAGTTAATTTTAGATACCCCATTATGGTTAGTCGAGAATGACCGGTTAATTATCCGTGATATTAGCGCTCGCCAAACGTTAGGTGGGGCTCGAGTGATACGTTTGGTTTCCCCACGGCGAGGTAAAAGGCTTCCGGAGTTTTTGGATTGGTTATCTAAGCTTTGCCGAGAACAAGATGAACTGGCTCACTTTAAGCTACAGCTTCCTCAAGGTGAACTTAATTTACGGGATTACAGTTGGGCGCGGCAACTCACCCATGATGTGTTAGATAATTTATTGGCTCAAATGGATGTGGAGCGTGTTGGCAACCATGTTTTATCCACATTTAAAGCGCAAATAGCGAAAGAACGTATCGTTCAAACCCTTGAAGAATTCAATGAAATACACAGTGACCAAATCGGTGTAGGCAAAGCACGTTTAAAACGTATGGCTCTGCCTTCAATGAGCGAGGCATTAGCATTTAAATTCATTGATGATCTCATTGGTGAAAATGTTATTAAGCAAACTCGCGGTTGGTTGCATATGCCCCAACATGGGCTGGTGTTTGATGCCCAACAGCAATTGATTTGGCAGCAAATACACCCATTATTTTCACGTAATGAAGCGTGGTGGGTACGTGATTTAGCATTAGAAAGTGGCTATGAAGAAGATACGATGCGTCGCGTTCTAAAAAAGGCGGCGCAAATGGGATTAATTACGGCGATAGTTCGTGACCGCTATTATAGCCATGAGCAAATTAATTATTTTGCGTCACTTATTCACCGTTATTGCATGGAAAATGAAGTCATTTTTGCGGCTGATTTCCGTAACGAATTAGGGATTGGTCGGAAACTTGCGATTCAAATTCTTGAGTTTTTTGATAAAAGCGGTTTTACTCGTCGTAAAGGCGATGGTCACCATTTACGAGATAAAGGCATTTTCGTTGAATAAATTGAGTGTTTTAATCCGTTATAGTAGTGCCTCATAGCAACCTCCAATATTAAACTTGTGGTAAAACTGATGAAGAAAAAGTTATTTGCAGGCTTTTATCTGGCATTGATCTTTATTGGCTCCCTTTTCTTAGTCTTTGAAAAAGGTAGCGTAATTTATCCTGCTCTCATATCGGTCAGTGTATATGCCGTTTTATTCGGTATTTTAATGGTGCTAACAGCTCGCTGGTTATTTTCCGCTATTATTACCAGTACATTATTTATCATCATAAAATTCCTGAATCAGTTAAAAGTTCATTATTACAAAGAACAACTCTTCTTTAGTGATATCAATATTATGACAGACACTTCCAATATGGGGACCTTGGGCCATTATTGGTTAGCAGGTGTCGCACTGGTTGGGTTGCTTATATTATTAGTCATTAATGGGGTTATTAGCTGGCGATTGCTCAAGCCGAGTAAATCAAAAATGACTCGCGTTATTGGTGTTGTTCTTATTGTTGCGGGTTACTTTGGTATTAACTTCACAAGCTCACATTATTATGACAGATGGTCTCAGACGTTGCCAAAAGGCCGAGGAACAGTAACCAATATTATTATGTCGGCACAAAATGCGAGTTACCGATCCCCTGAATTCGCAGGTTCAGCCGATTATTTTATGGAAAAAGCAGCAGCAATATCCCTAGAAAATAATGCAGCCTCAGAAAAACCAGACATCGTTTTATTACTGCAAGAGTCTACTGTTGACCCACATATTTATGACTTACCTGAAGGAACTAAGCTTCCTGATTTATTTATGTTCCAGCAAGATAGTGGCGTAAGTGCGCATAGTCAGATGCGGGTACAAACTTTTGGGGGAGGAACTTGGTTATCTGAATTCTCAGCGCTAACTGGCTTAAATAGTGATGATTTTGGTGCGCAAAAAAGCGGTGTCTTTTATTTTATCGTTGACCACCTTAAAAATAGCTTATTCAAAGAAATGAAGGCCAACGGTTATTATACTGTGGTACTTACCCCCTTTAATAAAGGCGCATACCATTCAGGGCATGCCTATGAAACGCTTGGGGTTGATCGAATTATTCAACCACAAGAGCTCGGCTATCCAGGTAAACTGCAAGATAACTTATGGACAATCAGCACCGATGATATGCTGAAATATGTAAAAGAAATCTTAGCGAAAGAAACAGATAAACCCGTATTTATTTTCTCTCTTACAATGTATGAGCATGGTCCTTACAAAGAGAGCCATAGTGATGACTACGGTATAAAAGACAAAATTAAAAACTCAGATGCTGCAGGTGAATTTAGCCATTATATGGACAAAATCGTAACCTCAGATGCATCAATACGTGATTTCGCAGAATTCATTGAAAAACGTAAGCGTCCGTTGATGTTTTTATATTTTGGTGACCATCAACCAGGAATTAGCTTAAATCAGTATAATTCTTCATTTTCATCACCCGCTTACCTAACACAATTTACTTTGCGGGATAACTTGAAATCAGGAACTGCAATAACAACGGGCCAGTTAACAGATATTTCCTTCTTAGGCGGAATCTTATTAGAAAGGGCAAATTTAAATATTTCCCCATTTTATGAAGCCAACATCAAAATGCGTCACTTATGTGATGGCAAATTGAATGATTGTGAAGACCAAAAGTTACTTGATAGCTATCGCAACTATGTTTATGGAACTTTAGAAGCAGCTAATGCCAATAAAGGTGATATGTAAGAGTATGTTATTATCAGCCGTAGATATTTACGGCTGATACCCTCTTTTTTGTTATTTCCTGCCTAAAATATTAATATTTTCTTAAAATTTATTATTTTTTTACGCTTTCTTGTTTTAATAACAAAACCATTCGTTATTTTTTTTGTCTTAATTTTAGTTAATTTTTCTGTGAAATTAGGTGCTCATTTCGAGCTTTAGAATGGTTTAACGCTAGAAGACAATGAATATGAAATATTTGGTCACGGGAAGTGCGGGCTTTATTGGTTTCACGCTTTGCCAACGTTTATTAGAGAGTGGGCATGAAGTTGTCGGGATTGATAACTTAAATGCGTATTACGATCAGGGGCTTAAACAATCCCGTTTACATTTATTGGAACAGTTTCCGTTATTTCGTTTTATTCATCTTGATATCACAGACCGTGAGACTGTCCGTGTATTGTGTACACAAGAACAATTTGACCGAGTCATTCACTTAGCGGCACAAGCGGGTGTTCGTTACTCGTTGGAAAACCCATTTGCTTACGCAGATAGTAATTTAACTGGCCACCTCGCCATTTTAGAAGGTTGTCGCCAAGCAAAAGTGAAGCATTTAGTCTATGCCTCTTCAAGTTCGGTGTACGGCGTAACCGATAAGACGCCATTTACCACTGACATGGCAACCGATCACCCGATTTCACTCTATGCGGCAACAAAGAAAGCCAATGAATTAATGGCACACTCCTATTCACATTTATACCAGCTACCGACCACTGGGCTGCGGTTCTTTACGGTTTATGGCCCTTGGGGGCGCCCAGATATGGCTTTATTTAAGTTTACGAAAGCTATTTTGGCGGGTGAGCCTATCGATGTCTATAATAACGGCAATCTCAGCCGTGATTTCACTTTTGTTGATGATATTGTCGAAGGTGTGATCCGTATTTCAGATATAATTCCACAAGCGAACCCGAATAATCATTCGGCATCACCTGCAGAAAGCAGCGCGCCATATCGAATCTATAATATTGGTAATGGGCAGCCTGTTAAGTTGATTGAATTTATTTCTGCACTGGAAAAGGCACTGGGTAAAGAAGCGATTAAAAACTTTTTACCTATGCAAGCGGGTGATGTGTACACCACTTGGGCGGATACGGAAGACTTGTTTAATGTGACAGGTTATCGCCCACAAGTTTCTATTGAGCAGGGTGTTCAGGCATTTGTGGATTGGTACCGTTCTTATTACCACCAATAATATCAATAAGCTGTAACATCTTTAGCAGGATTTGAGAGGCAAGTTTGAAAATAGCAATCGCAGGAACCGGCTACGTCGGCCTATCTAACGCCATGTTGCTGTCACAAAACCACGAAGTGGTTGCGGTGGACATCATCCCTGAAAAAGTGGCGATGTTAAACAACCATCAATCACCGATTGTTGATGCAGAAATTGAACAGTTTTTAACGGAAAAGACCCTCAATTTCCGTGCCACAGAAGATAAAACTGAAGCTTACACCGGTGCACAATACGTCATTGTCGCAACGCCAACCGACTATGACCCAAAAACCAATTACTTCAATACAAGATCGGTTGAGTCTGTTATTCATGATGTGAATGAAATTAACCCACAAGCGACGATTATCGTGAAATCCACTATTCCGGTGGGATTTACCGCGCGCTTACGTGAAGAGTTTGGTTATACCAACGTGATTTTCTCTCCTGAATTTTTACGTGAGGGGCGTGCTTTGTGGGATAACTTACATCCTTCCCGTATCGTGGTGGGAGAGCGTTCAGAGCGTGCGAAAATTTTTGCGGATTTGCTGCTGGAAGGCGCAATTAAGAAAGATGTGCCCGTGTTATTTACCGATGGAACAGAAGCCGAAGCCATTAAACTGTTTGCCAACACTTATTTAGCGATGCGTGTGGCGTACTTTAATGAGCTCGATACCTACGCAGAAAGTCGCGGTTTAAATGCACGCCAAATTATTGAGGGAGTCTCTTTAGACCCACGTATTGGTAGCCATTATAACAACCCATCATTCGGTTACGGTGGTTATTGTTTACCGAAAGATACCAAGCAGTTGTTAGCTAACTACGATGATGTGCCAAATAACCTGATTAACGCCATTGTGGAATCAAACCGCACCCGTAAAGACTTTATTTCCGATGCAATTATTGCTAAAGCACCACGTAAAGTCGGTGTTTATCGCTTAGTCATGAAAGCGGGCTCTGATAATTTCCGTGCCTCTGCGGTACAAGGTGTGATGAAACGCATCAAAGCCAAGGGCATCGAAGTGGTGGTGTATGAGCCGGTTTTAAAAGAAGAAGAATTTTTCCGTTCGAAGGTTATCCGTGATCTCGACACTTTCAAAGCAGAAAGCGACATTATTCTAGCCAACCGTATGGTGCCTGAGCTGGAAGATGTGGTAGAGAAAGTCTATACCCGAGATTTATTTGGTAACGATTAAAACGCGTTTATGGGGTAGGTTGGTATCGTGCTAACCTATCTCTGTATATTAAGACCTAATAACCCTATCTATTTTGTGCCATAGTGCACAAGTTACCTATTTTTAAACGCTACTCTGCAACAATCGCTAAGAAATGTTGTTTGCCATTTGCTAGCATCCGTCAATTGATTAAAAATTGGCTATTTTGTTATGCAGAAAATAATAAAAAAACAAAGAGACGGTTTTATCACCTTTCAAAAAGAAGGTGAGATAGATTTTTGGCAAATTGTTAATGATTATATTGATGGGAAGATCGCGGGTAAGAATTTAAGTAGCGGAAATATTGAAAGAAGTGTTGCTCGTATTCATGTAAATGGACAGAGTTATATTATTAAATGCGAAAAAGAACGCGATAAGCGTATTGAAAAACGGCTGATGCGTATTATTTCTGGTCCTTTTTATTCACGTTTATTGAAACGTTTAGTAACCGCACAAAATAACGGTTGTACCGTAACGAATGATATTTACTTTGTCGCAGAAAAAATGGTGGGTCGTGAGTCAGTAGAAACATGGATTATTGCGGAGTATGTGGAAGGAACTGTTTTATCTGAAGTTGATGATATCAAGCCTTATTATGCAGAGATGAAAGCCATTATCAACCAATTGCATTGGTATGGTTTATCTTCTAATGATATCCATGCAGGGAACTTTGTTATAACCAAGGAAGGACTTAAGGTTATTGATTTATCAGATTATGGTAATTTTGCTATTTGCAAAGCAAATGATTTAATTGCATTACAGCGTTTTTACGGTATCGAACCCGATAGCAAAAATTTTGTTTATCGCTTTATTCGTTTTAGAGATAACTTTCGTCATTGGTCAAGAAAGATAAGAGGGAAGAAAACTCGGCTCTAGTTCGCTATGCCAAGTTTTCATTACCACAAAACTACCGAAAAAAACAAAGTTATCGATCACAACAAAACTATTGATAAAGCGCATCTAAAAATTCAGGGATAAAACTGCCCGTCCCATGGCAACGCTGGGTTGCGGTTTCTCCAGCTTGTTTCATGATAGCGCAAGCAGCGGCAACATTTTGTAGCCTATCACCAGGTAGAGCGCAACATGCAGCAACCACCGCGGAAAGAGCGCATCCTGTACCGACGACTCGAGTCATTAAAATATGGCCGCCAGTAACTGCAAAGGTGCGTATTCCATCGGTGATGTAATCCACTTCCCCGCTTATCGCAACAATTGTCTTAGCTTGTCTCGCTAATAATTGTGCTGCGGGAAGAGCGTCATCAGTGGTGTTAAGGGAATCAACGCCTCTGCCGCCAGCACTGCTTCCTACCAATGCCATAATTTCAGAGGCATTACCGCGAATAGCGGCAGGCTTGAGAGTCAGCAATTCATGGCAAAAATGGGTGCGAAAGCTAAGCGCACCTGCGGCAACAGGGTCAAGTACCCAAGGTTTTTTCGCTTGATTCGCACTGTTAACCGCACATTTCATTGCATGTCGGCGCTCAGTGGTTAATGTGCCTACATTAATCAGCAAGCCATGTGCGATAGCGGCAAACTGCTCCGCTTCTTCGGGTTCAATGACCATGGCGGGAGAGCAGCCGAGCGCTAACAGGACATTGGCAGTGAAGGTCTGAACAACATCGTTTGTCATGCAATGAATAAGTGGGGATTGAGAAGTAAGCTGTTGTAGTACCAATGATTTTGTCGTGTTGCTGATGTGTTCAAATTCTAACATGATCCCCTCATTAATAGTGATAGAGCATAGGTTCGTTGATTTATTCTACACTCTATCTGTTTTAATGAAAGAACCGCTTAATCAGCAAGGTATTTCTCCATGACCATTCCACCAGCGCCTTGAGCAACAATTTCGTATGAATCATTGGCGGGGTAAATACGTGTCTTAATATGAGGAAAAATAGAGAGTTTTTCTTCAATAGACTTTTTGGTCATCTCAAAAAAGTGATTTTTAGGTGTTAGGGTTCCGCCGCACACCACCACATCTGCTTGAGTCGTTAAAATCGCATTAGCGATGGCAATACCATAATAATAGGCTGCCTCGCCAAGTGCTTCGAGACACAGGGCATCGTCCAATGTGAGAGCTTGGAAAATAGTATGGTAGCTAATTTCAGACTCATTATTAACTAATTCATTGATTATTGAGCTTTTACCCAACCTGAGTTGCTGGATCACCCGTGACTTAATCGCAGACAGTGAACTATATTGCTTTAAACAGCCAAATGACCCGCATTCGCAGCGTTGACCATTAATATCAATTGTCGTATGACCAAAGGCTTGAGCGGTGCTAATGGGTGCTGGAGCGTATTGATTGTTGATGATGGTACAGCTGCGAATATCGGTATCACAGGTTGTAAATAAAAACCTTTGGCTATCAGAGGTATAGCGTAAACGATACTCAGCAAAAGCCGCAAAACTAATCCCACTTCCGAGTAATACGAAGCAAGGGACTTTACTGGATATATAGTCGTGAAGTTCTTTTATTCGTGAGTTATATTGATGATATGGCAGTTTATCGCGTTCTAATATATGGTCGATGGCGATGCCTATACCCAACAAACTTTTTATGTTAAGTCCATGTTCAGCTAATAAAATATCTAATTTATTGAGCAGATGATCCACCATATTTTCTGCGGTTTCTAGGTGCTCATATTTGACTTTTACCATCCCTAAAATATCCAACTTTAGGTTCTGTAAAACTATCGTCGAATATATATCACTCATTTCAATGCCAACTAGGTAGCCATCAGCGGCATTGATATTATAGAGGATAGGTTTGCGGCCACCGGTCGACTCTCCGAGCTCAGAAGTCGAAATTAAGTGATTTCTCCCCAGTTCGTCGAGTAACCGAGCACAAGTTGCTGGTTTCATGCTAGCCAGTGATGTCAACGTCTCCGCCCTAATGGGACCATGGTTTAAAATTAACCGGTAAAGCGTTTTGAGTTTTTGTGTTTTTGAATTTTTTGAGGTGCGAAATTCATTTAATAGTGTATGTAACAAGCGCCTCACTCCTTTTCATTCCGACTCTTGCGCTAAAGATTAGCAAATATACGCATAAGATTCTGCTTCATGTGACACATCATATCTAAATTCTTTTTCTTAAAATGAGATTAAGATCGCTGTTCTGTTTCTAAATTGCTTTATGATCGATTTTAACAATTTTTAGTCGATGTCAATTTGGAGACAACCATGCATCATACAAAAGATATTCTAGAAAGCTTAAGCTTTATTCAGTCTCGCACAGATATTAAACCAACAGTGGGCATTATTCTGGGTTCAGGATTAGGCCCGTTTGCGGACACATTAGAAAATGCAGTACATATTCCTTATAGCGAAATTCCACATTTTGCCAAATCTGAAGCCGTAGGGCATGCCAATGAATTGGTGATTGGCACCATCGCAGGTAAAAATGTGGTTGCGATGAAAGGCCGTTTCCACTACTACGAAGGCTTTACCCTCGACCAAGTCACTTTCCCTGTGCGTTTGATGAAAGCATTGGGCGTCGAAAAATTGATTATTACCAACGCCTGCGGTGCAGTAAATACCGATTTCAACCCAGGTGACCTGATGATTATTACCGATCATATTAATTTAACTGCAAATAACCCATTGATGGGGCCAAATAACCCTGAATTAGGGGTGCGTTTCTTGGATGTTAGTGAGGTGTATAACAAAGAATTACGCCAAACAATCAAGGATGTAGCAGCCGAACAAGGTGTTTCTGTTCGTGAAGGTGTTTATGCATGGTGGACTGGTCCAACTTATGAAACACCTGCCGAAATTCGCATGATCAGAACCTTAGGCGCTGATGCTGTTGGTATGTCTACCGTACCAGAAGCTCTGGTCGCTCATCATTCACAAATTAAGACAGTGGGCATCTCCTGTTTAACTAATATGGCTTGCGGTATTTTAGAACAACCTCTTAGCCATGACGAAGTTATTGAAACTGCAGAGAAAGTTAAAGCCACCTTCTTGAAATTGGTGACGGGTGTGATCGCTCGCTTCTAGTTTTTAGGTTCTTTTTCTCAAAACAATATAAAGATGTTCATAACGCTAAATAAGGTGAATATTGAAATGAAATTTAAAGGTCTAATTTTAGTTTCTTTAGGCGCTTGCAGTTATGGCATTCTTTCAACACTCGTCGTGTTGGCCTACCGCGCAGGATATTCCTTGAATGATGTCATCGGTAGCCAAACGGTATTAGGTGCGATTTTACTGTGGTTTTTTGTTGCCGCAGGCGCATTAATTAAAAAAGCACGTCTAGTATGGCCAACACGACAACAAGGCCTATTAATGTTACTCACTGGGACGACAACAGGGCTAACCGGACTCTTATATTATGCATCATTGCAATATTTGTCTCCGGCGCTTGGTGTCGTCTTATTTTTGCAATTTACATGGATGGGGGTTGCCATTAATGCGGTTGTCAGCCGTCAAGCTCCTCCCATAATGACCATGGTATCGGTTGTGGTGATATTAATTGGGACAGTATTAGCGACAGGTTTGTTAAATAGTTCAGGGATCGTATTTCACTGGCTTGGTGTGCTATTAGGACTATGTGCGGCATTATCGAATGCTATTCGTGTTTATGCCAGTGGTGCATTAGCGGTTAAAACAGATCCTATGATGCGTTCTGCAATTATGGTAACAGGGGGCGCAATTTTGACATCGATTGTCGTTCCTCCAACATTCTTATTGAGCGTATCAACGTTTCATTCCCTATTTTTCTCTTATGGCTTACCCCTAGCTTTCTTTGGTTCTTTCTTCGGTATGTGGATGTTTGCCAAAGGTACTCCATTGATCGGTACCAGTTTAGCGACCATTGTTAGCTCAATGCAGTTACCTGTCACGATTTTATTATCTGTGACAGTATTACAGTTACCTCTTGAATTCATTCAGTTTGTTGGTGTTGCTGTCATCCTTATGGGTGTTGCCATTGCTGAGTTGAAAATAAAAACAAATAAATATAACTCCAAACGGAGCCTTGTATGAATATTAAATCCCGCTTGAAAATCATGCTTTTCCTGCAATATTTTGTTTGGGGAAGTTGGTTAGTTACACTCGGCTCCTACATGATGAAAACATTGAGTTTTTCAGGTGCAGAAGTCGGTATGGTGTATAGCTCAAAGGGTATTGCTGCCATTCTAATGCCCGGGCTTATCGGAATCATTGCAGATAAATATATTCCAGCAAATCGCTTATATATGATTTGTCATTTGATTGGGGCTGCCGCATTGTTTTATGCTGCAACAGTCACGAGTTCAACAGTGATGTTCTGGGTGATGTTAATTAATGCAATGGCCTTTATGCCAACGATTGCACTTTCAAATAGCATCAGTTATTCATCATTAAGCCAATATCAGCTCGATTCAGTGAGTAACTTCCCACCTATTCGTGTATTTGGTACGGTAGGTTTTATCGTTGCTATGTGGAGTATTAGCTTAATGAAATTTGAGCTAAGTAGTATGCAGCTTTATATTGCAGGGGGCTGTTCATTACTTTTAGCGCTTTATTCATTAACCTTGCCAAAAATTGATGTTAATAAAAAAGCGATTTCAAGTAGCTGGATCAGTAAGCTAGGTTTAGATGCTCTGGTGTTATTTAAAAAACCTATTATGGCGGTATTTTTCTTATTCGCTATGTTACTTGGTGCGGTTTTACAAATTACCAATACGTTTGGTAACCCATTCTTGCATGACTTCGGTCTGAATCCGTTATACCAAGATAGTTTGGTGGTTCAGTATCCATCGATATTATTATCGATCTCTCAGATGGCAGAAGTGTGCTTTATTTTAGCAATTCCATTTTTCTTGAAACGCTATGGCATTAAAACTGTCATGCTATTAAGCATGTTTGCGTGGACATTACGCTTTGGATTCTTTGCCTTTGGTGACCCATCAGCAATTGGCTTGATGTTCTTAATAATGTCGATGATCGTATATGGCTGTGCATTCGACTTCTTCAATATTTCAGGCTCTATTTTTATTGAAAGAGAAGTGGATACGCGTATGCGCGCGAGTGCTCAGGGCTTATTTATGACGATGGTTAATGGTGTTGGTGCCTATTTTGGTGCGATATTAAGTGGATTGGTTGTCGACTATTACACGGTGGATGGTATTAAAGATTGGCAAATGATCTGGTTAGTTTTTGCTTCTTATACTGTTGTATTAGCAATAATCTTCCAATTTACCTTCCATTATCATCACGATAAAGACGCCGCACTGAAAGAGGCTAAGTCTAGCTAAGATAAGTTGTTAGAAATAATATTTAATCTAAGGGAAAACCATCAATTTGGTTTTCTCTTTTTTTGTTGGTTTTAACACTAAACATAATTACGCTTGCCGCGCAATATATGCTCAGTTAGCGTTTCTTCCGCAAGGGTAAATTCTTTTGCTTTGAGTTGTTCAACTAATTGCTGATGTTGGCGTGTAGACTCATGATAATATTCATTGCGATAAATAGGGTCAGGTTGGAAATAGACTCGCTGGCGAATATTATCCGCTAAATCTAAGAAAACCGAGTTATCCAGTAATTCCAAGAAGAAACGGTGGAAGCGTTCATCTTCTTTTATCCAACCTTGATAGTCATTTTTCTTCAATAATTCATCTTGCCGCTCAATAATCGTCTTTAAGATAGAAAAATGTTCATCAGTTAAATATTCACGAACTAATTTAATTGCATGGGACTCAATTGCTAAACGCAAATCATAATTATCTCTGGTTTCTTTTAACGATAGTTTCTGAATAAAAACACCTTTACGAGGGATAATTTTGACTAAGCCTTCATTTTGTAATTGATATAAGGCTTCACGAATTGGAGTACGACTCATACCGAGTTCCTCAACTAAGCTATTTTCAGAGGTGTAACTTTCCTCTCCAAATTGCTTACTGAGAATTTTATGTTTAATTGCAGTATAGGCCTGTTGGCTTAGTGGTTTATCTTTCATCAGGATCTTGTGTTAACAATAGAAATTTTAGTGAGTATAGAAAGGAATAGATTGGTATACAAGTAATACACTAGTTTTATATTATTTAGGATGCTGTTAAATTTGGGTGGATAATTGAACTTAGCTTGTTGAATAAACCGGCATCCTTGCCAGTTTTTAGACTAATACAGCTCAGGGCGTCGGTTTTGCATACAAGGTAATTTTTCTCGTGTCTCTGCGGTATGCTGTGTTGATATTTCAGCAAAAAATAGTGTTTCATCGTAGCCAGCAGATGCGATAGTTACTCCAAGTGCATCACAAACAAGGCTGCGACCAATAAAAATATTACCCGTTTGGTCACATGCGCAGACAGGGATCGTGTTCTCCAAAGCACGTGCTTTAACTAATGTTTGGTAATGTTCCTCTTTTAGTGGCCCGCTAACCCATGCTGTGGGAACGAGTATAAGGTCAGCGCCAGCTAAGGTTAGCTTTCGAGCAACTTCTGGGAAACGCAGCTCATAACAGACTAAAACGCCAATTTTGCCAAATTCAGTTTCCACAGGTTTTAATTCATTATTACTTTGAATGATATTAAGGGATTCCTGATATGAAAAGGCATCGTACAGGTGTGTTTTTTGGTAGTGATAGATAAGCTCACCTTGGCGGTTCAACATAATTGTCGTGTTGAAAGCTCTTTTCGGCTCATTCGGGGCACTTTCATAAATGCCACAGGTCACATAAATACCGTATTGTTGAGCGGCTTTTGCCAACTGAGAGACAAAAGGGCCATCGACAGGCTCTGCAACATCGGCATAGCTAATACCACTATCTGCGGGAACAAAAGCCATAAACATTTCCGGCAATAGGACGAGGTCGGCACCACCTTGAGCGGCTTTTTGTATAGCTTCACAGGCTTTTTTTAAATTTAGAGCTTTATCTGGGCTACTGGCTAGCTGAGCAATTGCAATCTTCATAGAGCCTCCTTATTCAAAAAATTTCGCAGCACCTGAAATTGCCGCTAATGTTTCACCGGCATCAATGCGCTTTTTAACATCAATTTCAGCATGTTGAGCATTAAGGGCTCGTTGGCGATACTCTTGCAGAGTAACTTCATCAGCGACTAAAATGCCATCGCCATCTGCGATGATTAAGTTACCAGGATGGATCGTTACGCCATCTATGCTAATCGGCACATTAATTGCGCCTTCAATACCTAAAATTCGAGTTGTTAACGGACTCACTTTACGTGCATAAATAGGAACGCCAATCTCACGTAATGCTTTGATATCAGTGACACAACCATCAATGACAGCACCGGCAATTTTCTTTGCCCGTGCCATATAAGAAACCATTTCCCCCCAACAAGCACGATCATAATCCCCTGACATATCGATACAGACAACATCGCCTTCTTGCACAATGTCGAAAACCTTGTGTACGGCAGATGAGTCCATATGTGGAATACGAACAGTTACAGCATTACCAATAAATTGGCATTGTTCAATTTGTGGGCGTAATGTTTTGAGAAAACCGAAGTCAGTCATGTGTCCAATAGTTGACGGGCAAACATCACGGCAACTTTCGATAATTTCCGAGCTAAAGCAGGCAACACGAGGATTTAATGTAAACATAGGGACACCTTTATTTATTGTATTGAACATAATGTATATGGGTGAAAATTAATCAGGATTAACTGCAGCAGCTAATGGCTTATCTGGCTGAATGAAAAACCAGCAAACAATCGCTAAACTGATAGGTATCACATTGAAAAGTAAAGCGACGGTCCAGCCGAAATGCTGTGCAAGCCAGCCACATAGAATGGGGGAAATAACACCACCGAGATTGCCCCATAAATTCATCCATCCACTGACAGAGCCTGCATATTGGCGGCCCTTATCTGCTGCAATTGCCCAAGAGGTCACAACTGGTAATCCTAGAGAACCGAGTGCAAGAGTTAGCCATGCAACACTTGCAATGGCACTTTCAGTTTGAGCAGCACCGCAAATACCCACAATAAAGAGAATAAAACCGGTAATGGCGATATATCCCCTAGCGACTAACTGTGAGTACCCTTTGTTGAGTAACCAATCAGAAATTGAACCTGCAGTGAGTACCGCGATACAAATTGCTAGCCAAGGAAAACTGGCGGCAACGCCCATTTGGGTTAATGAGAAACCACGAGCCTCTTGTAAATAGGTGGGGAGCCAAATCATAAACAAGGTGGTCATATAGGCGACAAAAAAATATTGGAAACCAACAGCCCAGAACGGACGTTCTTTCATAAATTTTCGCCAAGGAGCTTTAACGTCAGCACCTCCTTGCTCACTAATTGTTCGGCCTCCTTGAATAAATACAATTTCACTTTGAGAAATTTTTGGATGTTGTTCAGGTTTATTTCTGGCAAAGAAATACCAGACCATACCGATAAGAATACCAATCACACCGAAGATATAGAAAACGGCATGCCACCCGAACGAAATCATAATAAATACGGTAAGGGTGGGGGCAATCACAGGCCCGAAATAGGAACCGGCAAGTAAGAAGCTAGCGGCTCGTGCCTTTTCATTTTGGCGAAACCACCATGTATTAAAGACGGCATTCGCAGGGTAGAGCGGCGCTTCTCCAACACCAAATAGGAAGCGTACGATACATAGCCAAATATAGGTAGGGGCAACGACCGTTAATATTGTGAATGCGGACCAAACGTAAAGGCTAATGGTTGCGATAAGCCTGCTACCAAACCGTTCTGCAAGTATTCCGCTTGGAATTTGGGCAAGTGCATAGCCAAGCGAAAATAACGCACCCAAAAAGCCAAATTGAACTTTGCTCATTCCTAAATCGGTCATCATATGTTCGGCAACAATGGAAATATTGGCGCGATCCATATATGCAATCAAACCGATAATAAAAAATATTGCTGCTAATCCCCAACGTAAACGCCCTGGTGAGTCTTTTGTTGCTGGTGTTACAACAGAATCATTATGTGACATAGAGTTACCTTTTTATTGGTTTGTCGAGGTAATCAACCTTGTTGTATTTATATTGAATTCAACTTGTATACAAGATGGATGTTAATAAGCAGTTATTGTGGTGTCAAAGATCTGTTTTGTTATCTGTGATTGAACTCAAAACATTTGATTGATTTATGAGCGAGATCTTATTTTTGGAAAAAACAGGAAGAAAATAATATTTATGATTAAAAATCAAATGATTATGTATTTTTATGGAAATTGATTTAATCGTTTCTATTCATTATTTGGAAAGAAATAATGAATATCGTGGTAATAGTCTATTTTTCCCCGAATACTTCTTGGGTAAAAATTTTTTAATATCTTCGAAGGGTTGTTGTGGAATACAGGTTCAAAAATCGTGACAATTAGCACCTATTTCGAGTGAATTTGAGAATCTTTTCAAAGAAAAAAGCCAAACGATAAATAAGGTCACTTCATCGGTTGGCTTTTTTATGGATTAAAATCGTAACAGAGTGATTATTCGATGTTGAATTTATTCATAGAATAGAGCACTCAATGCCTTTTAGTTACAGGGTTTTTGCTATTCAATATTTTAATTGGGTACACTCTTGGGTACACCCTAAAAGGTAGTGTGAATCTAAGTTGATTGAATTTTATTCGTTAGTGTATTTCGCCAACCAGAAATAACCCTACCCGTGTTTTTCACTGCCTCCGTTTCAAACGGAACGATGACAACCAAAAATATTTTCCATCTTATAGGCTCCCCTCTTTAAGAGGTGTGGTTAATTTGCGCTCTTCAATATGAGGTGTACAAAATAGAATAGGTAGGCTGGTGGACTTATTCGAACTGACCCGATATTTTCGGGTTAGTTGAACTGGTCATCTTAAAGAGGGTCAGTTAAAGGTAGGTAACTAATTGTGGGTTAGTTTAAAGAGGTGAAATATCCTCTTTAGATTTTCCGACTTCAAATCGGCTTATGATACTAACTTTTACTAACCTGTAACTATCCGCGCCCCTGTTAGCTGATAACCATTAAACCATTCATAGCGACCTGTAGCCGTGACTTTGTTTCCTTTCTGGCAGGTCATTATCTCCAGCGCGTTAATATCGAATGCCACTATCTTTAATGGGTACGGGCTACGCTTGTCACTCTCAGCCTGAATAGTCATTGTTGCCATAACTTTACCTGTGGCTGTTTTAACCCTCTCAGGAGCTTTTATTACCGTTCCTGATGTGGTGATCCTGATTGATTTTGCTTTTCTCATTTCTGGTTTATTCATCTTGATACCATCACAATATAAGCTAGTGGTTAAAATAAAATGCTAATTGGACTCTGGAAGATCGGATAATAATTCCAATTTCGATGGGTGATCTAAACGTTAATTTATCCATGATGATACGGGATAATCCCGTATGTAGATATAACCTATTGATTATACTTAATTCTGTCACACAACCAGATTAACGCTCATTGGTCATCGTTTCAGTGACCAATGGTAATAGGTGGCAACTCATTGTTTTTATTACAAGTGGTCACAGTGACCTCTCGCCTTGCCACAACTCATTGATGTAACTACAAACGGTCAATTTGACTGCCTAAAACCTTAGCGTAACCTTAGTGTTAGTTTCCATTTGCTAAAGTGCGCTTTCACTGGAAACCATTGTGGAAACCTCGCCGTAATCTCGCCCTGATTCCTTACCGTAACCTTACCGTTATCGGCTTAACCCTCCCCGTAACATACCCGTCTAACCTTGCCGTAATCTTGCCGTTCAATCGCATTATACGGACCGTAATAGGACCGTTATTTTAGCTTTGATTATTCATGTTCAGAGTAGATAAACTATTGATTTAATCGGTAACGCATATTTGCTTCACTGTAACTTATTGATATTTATTCAGAGGACAAAATTGTCCTGTGGGTATCGCAATGCTTATTTGCATTGTGGTTACTTTTGGTGGTTACCAGAGTGGTTACTTTTATCTCATGGCCATGATTAGAATATTGCCAGCCAGTGACGAGTCTCCAATTTCAGAGCCTCATGACTCCTTAATATCAAGGAGTCCTATTCAGTCGTCTTAAGTGCCCTTGATTTCAAGGCAACCTATAGCTTGTATACCGTCGCACTTTTTCTTGCATCGCTTAATATTTGACCATTGCGATTATCTTCGCATCACCGTTTTGGTGCTGGCTTAGTCCACTGGTAGGTAGGTGCTGTCATTCTCCGTCTGTGACGTTCTTTAGCCTGCATTGTCTGCGCTACACCTGTTCTAATTGCTAACCTATCGCGTCCGTTAAGTGATTGCCCTTGCTGGTGGGCTAACTCCATCATAACGGCTTCTATTGCTTCACGTTGTAACATGGCTATACCTCAAAGGTGTTGTGATTATCGCTATACCTTGATTGTGCTGAATTGGAACAATCAAAGCCCATCAATCCACTAGCATAAAACATGCTGTTTTGCTGGCAACCAGAGTGGCAACCGTCAAGATGGCAACCAAGTTAAATCCGTCAAAACTAGTCCAAACTTATTACCCTTGTTTTGCTGCGTACCATTCTGCGTACTTTTATGCAACATCATGATTTTATTTAATTATAACGAATCGTTAGAATTAAGGGTGTACCTACTGCGTACCTATTTGATTTTGGACGGGGCTTATAAATTTCTTTGGCATGATGACAAGTTTTGACAAGTTTTCGACCACAACAATTAACAACATTTACTTTGTTCTCATGTCAGGTTTTGTCTGGTTCTGATGTCAACAATTGTCAACATTCAGCGGATGGAGTATCCAGTAAAATATAGCCTTTTTGGTGGATACCAAAGCGGATACCCTGCAATCACTATAGCAACACCACAGTACCACCGTGGTTTATATTAGTACCATTTCGGTACGTTATTATTGTGATTCTTTTTGACATCAAAATAGCTACACCGTGTTTTTATAGGTTAGCTGTACTGGCTAATATTTAGCTACTTTGGCTAAAGGCACTAATTTGTGGTTTTGATATGAGAGCTTCATTTCAAGCCGTCCTCAGTACCAAGGGTAGCATTTCAACTGTCACCCTTTCCGACTATGGCCATAATCACAATCCTTAACCCTCCTCAATTTTGAGGGCATTGTTTCTATTGATAAATACAGGCTCAAAAATGAGCCGATTGATTCTATTGATAAAATTAGACTGCGCTCAAGTTTGAGCTTTGCCATGCATTCAGTTAGTTACAAGGCGCAATAATACGCTTTGCTTGTTTTACAGTAAGTTACCCTGACTTTGTTATATTAAGTTATACAATTACTCGTTAAATCCACCAGCAATTTTACATTTTCTAATCTGTATAACAGCGTTATACGCTGATATAATAAGCACTCACTGAGTTAATAACGGACTATTATCATGAGCAAATCTAATCTTATTGCCTTTCGTCTACCTGCTGAACTGCAAGCCCTGTTTAACGATGCTGTATCGAACTCTGGCAGCGATAAAACAGCGTGGATAGTCTCAGCTATCAAAGAGAAACTAAATCGACCAAACAGCAATCCTGATGTTCGTATGTTATCGCTAGTGGAACGCCTAGAATCGTCTGTCGCGTCTTTAATTGCTGGTAAGGCAGATATCCCACCGTATACCTATAATGAGTCTGCTGTCGTTTCTGTGGTTAATTTGGTGCTATCAGAGGGTATAGATAACGGGCGCATTATCGCTGAACGAATTAATGAGGCTGGATATCAAACTAAAGGCGGTAAAGCGTGGGATAAGGATATTTATTCAGCGTGGAAGCGTCACAAAGACATCATAAGTAAACTTGATTTTAATAAACAGCTTAACTTTAGATAATTTTAACTATAGTTATGCCATCGTTATTCATCAAAAATAGGCTTATCTAGATGAAAAATTATAAAGTGGTTGATAAAACTAATAATCTAAAAACACCGTACTTAAAAATAATTTTATGCCGGAGTGAATTGGCTAAATCTCAAGTTACTCGCTGTAAATGGGCTTGGTTGACCTTAATAGAGTTGCTCTTCGGGATGTCATTACTCAATTCCCTAAAAATAATCTCGACCGTACAATCAGGAAATGACCCAAAAAGATTTTCTATAGGAAAGCATTTATCCATTTATATACCTAGCTCAAAACTTACTAGATGTTTTAAAGATAGCATTCTTGAGGTTCTATATTATAAATACCATTTGTCATATCTCTTATTAAAGAGTGCGGAGCCGCCATATATATCAGATAAAGAAAGAGTTGTTTATTGTTCAAGAACCAGATTCTCCGTAGACAAAGCTTATATAACAGGTATTTTTGAGCTACAAAAAAAATATGATTTTTTGTGGTTAGTGATAAATGTAGTCACTACTATCGGCGTATATTGCATCACGCCTGAAAACGTATGGCTCATCACATCATTAGCAATTGAAGGGATAAGACGTTTTTTTTATGCACAGTAACTCCTACCGCTAGCTAATATCTAAAACGCTAGGATTGAGATGTGAGGTTTCGTGAGGGGTATTGACTGAAATATGTTATCAAATGTTATCATTTACCCTTAAGAAACCTTAAGATTTCATCTGAATTAACGTTAGGATTTGTTAGGATTTTGGCATTAGAAAAACGTTAAGAATTGTTAAGAATTAATATCTATATTTGTCGCTAATTCAACCCTTTTTTATGGACTCGCAATACTCTTACTACGATGTCCGAAAATTAGCTGCTAACGTGTCCGAAAACTCCCGTTCTACGATGTGTAAAAACTATCTAACTACCTTTGCTAACGTGCCCGAAAATCATCATTCATAACGTGTCACTAAATCATCAAAGCTTATTTGATTTGGGCTAACTTATGATTGGGCTGATTGTTCTTCTTCCTTATCCAATAGATTTTTTAATCCTGATATATTGTTGTTATCAAATCCCATTGAATTAAACGGAATAATGCCCTGATGCTTTTCTAAGTGATCATTTACTGAAGCTAGCCATGTAGAATTACAACTTATTCTCTTGGTCAGACTCCATATTAAAAATATGATACCCGCCATTCTTGATAGTTCAGGGCTTTGTGGAGACAAGCGAGAGGCGGCTAAGTCAATATTATCTAACACATCGATACTAATTTTTGAGTCTGAAAAATCAGTATTCCATAAACGCGCGTGGTGGGCGCACCTGTTTCTAACTGTATTAAGATGCTCTAATGCTGTTTTCAGCCCATCTCTTACATTTGCTGAGTTAGGCTTTAGAAAGCCAAGCGATTTACAGATTAGATGCTTATATTTATCTTCAAGCATTCCGTAGAAGCGAGACATTGTACCGAAATCCCAAATATCAACGATAGCCCATATAGGGATATCCCCATACTTGTCTAAATTCCATCGTATACAATCTTTATCACTGTTTCTCTCTATTAAAGAATCTAAATTTTCTAACCATGTATCATGTCGGTAGCGATGTCTGTATTGAATGATATTCTTATCTTTGTAGGCCGTAGGGGATACTTTACCTAGTTCGTAAGCTATTTTTGCCTTGAGATAAGTTTCAATTCGTTCGATGCCATAAAAAATAGAGCTTCTTAGTTTTACATCAAATAGATAGTGTGCGTATACCTTTGTAAAGGTTGTACCTGCAAGGAATGCTTCTTCGCGTCTAGCTTCGTGGGGTGCTGCTGGTGGGATTAACTTTAACTTACGAAATGGATACCAATACCCAGATAGCCTGTAATATCCAATATTCATTATTTTCTTTACTGCTTGCTCGGGAGGTAAATCCTCAAAGCTCATTCCTCGTTTTTCTAGCTTTTTTATTTGGTCTAAATACGTTAGATGAGGTTTTAGAGGGTGCATGGCAGCATGGAAAGTTATCAGATAGTAGATAAAAGAAAGCCCCAAACGTATCGCAAACCAGATTTCTCCGTTCTGCGTAGAGGTTATGAGGGGCACTGTTGGAATCAATAATACTGAATATATTTATCTTGTCTAGGGAGCTAGTCATTATGAGTCTGTAAATGTTTGTCTGTTTTTTTAACGTAAACACAATATATATAGCTATAGCTAAGTCACCTACACATACATATAGCGGTTTAGCTATTTGTGCTATTTTCTTTTTTTAGTTTTTCAATGATTGCTTGCCTCACAAACTCCGCACGATTACCCCTCGTCACTCTATCAGCTCTAATGTGAATATCTACCATATCAATCACTGACTGCTCACACGTTACGATTAGGCGCGTTGTTGGCACGTCATTAAAATAACGGTTGGTTTTCTTTTTGGTTGTTTTCTGCATATTTCCCCCTCGCGCGTACTGGTATCTAAATCATCAAAGTTAACGCTTCAATTCTTCCTGAATATACTTAGTTAAATTGGGTAATGTTTCCTCAACACCTTTTTTCAGGAACTCTTTTTTAGCCGTTGGGCGTTTAAACTTCTGCTTAACTTTCGGGTCATGCACATACGCGGCATAGCTGGCGGAATAACCAATACGCCCCGTCACTCGTGTGCCGTTAACGGTGACTGTTCGAAACTGGCTATTAATCAATGTTGAGGTATCGATAGGCGTATAGACTGCGGCTTGTGCTCCAGCGTCGATAAGAAACCGCTGCATAGCTAAAGATACTCTTTGCTGAACATGGCTAACATAGCGGTCAAAGCTACCGTTTCCTTTTTTACTGACAACTTTTACTTTTATCATTGCTGTACTCCAATAAAACGAAAGGGCAGATTTCTGCCCTATTAATCAACGACTGCCTAACGCTTTTCTATTCGCATTATGATAGGTCGCCATAGTTCCGCTAATTTCCCTACCTTCAGCTATATTACGGCAAACAATATTAACCACATCTTGCTCGTTTAATCCTCGTTCTGTGGTTACATCAATCGTAGCCCCTGATGCTTGCTGGTACACGTTGATGATCGGAGGTAATCGACTGCCGCCCTGTAAATCTTTGTTTGATATTACTCGCCCATTGTCACCAGGGATCATGTATTGCTTGCCCGTACTCGCTTGGAATATCTCAGGCTTACCATTTTCACCGACACGATAGTATTTACTCGCATCAACTACCCCACCATGCTCACGCCCACCACCAAAACTAAGCGCAGACATAGCCATTCCTGATGCTTGCGCCCCTTGATAGGCTGATAATCCTGTCCCTGATGCGGCTCCGCCCGTTGCGATAGATGCCGCTATTGCCGCAGGTGTCCAAGCTGCCAAAGCTGCCGCACCTCCCACCTTAGCCGCTAGTACATTTGCTACTTGCGCAGATTTACCAATCGTTTGAGTAAGTATGAAGTTTTTAAGCATCTCCACACCAACCTGAGCAATGGAATTTACAACACTGTTTAGCATCGTATTACCTAACGAACGCAACGCCTCGGACGCATCCATTGAGCCAGTGATTAACCCTGTCATGACGTTTGAAACATTACCCGCCAGAGAATCAACCGCTGAAGCCAACATTTCATAGCCTAGGTTCTGCTGCCTCATTAGCTCCCATTGTGCCGCTAACTGCTGCTGTTGATACTCTTTCTCTGCTGCGGTTCTGAGTAGCTGGTATTGCGCGTCAGTTGCCGCTTTCGATGCGGTGAACTGGTCATGGCTAATTTGTTGTTTTGCATAGGCTTCATTGAGTATTTGTAGCTCTTGCGCCTTGTATTCTTTCATCATGGCCAACTTCTGAGTATGCTCATTAGCCAATGCCTGAATCGGGTCAAATTTAGCGCGGTTCTCCTCAATGTAACTCACTGAGGCATTGATTTTGATATCGGTCATTCCCTGATTAAATGACACCATCGCCTCACGCCCCATGCGCTCAAAATCTTCCTTGTTGATGAAGCCCTCATCTAACAAACGCTTGAGGGTTTTCACTTCCTCACCAAAGGTGTGTGCCAGTTTTAATTCTGGGGTGACTTCTTGAGCCGCAATAAAATCATTCACGCGCTGATTGAGGTCAAACAGTTCCGCAGCCTCTTTCGAAATAGCCGCTTTTTGTTTCTCTGTTGCCTGTGCCCCGAGTCGCTGAACGGCTTCATAGATTGCCATTTCGCGGTTAACATCGGCTGCGCCACTTTCCAGTAATCCATAGCGTTTTTTCAGTGTGGCCAATTGCTCACTCTGACGTTTTATCGCTTCATTCGCTTGGTTGGCGGCTTTAGCAGATTTATTGCCTTTTGATTTACTGCTTAGTGCCGCTTCTTGGGCTTCACGTAACTTACGTATGGCTTCAATAGCTTTCGGGAGTTCGGTATTGTAGGCCGCTGAACCTTGTTGTAATCCCATTTGCATAAGAAGTAACGAGGCGTTGTATTCATCCAGTGCCGGCTTACCGTCTTTCATGCCAATAGTGAGGGCTTGGGTGCGTTGCTCAATCTCAGTAAGCGAGTTAGCAAGATTCAAACTGACTGTTTTATCAAACTCATCCGTTAATTCTTGGATTTTCTGTTTAAAAATTTCAGAGTCTTTAACAAAGCCGTCAGCAATTAACGCCTTTTCTAGCTCTTTGATAGCCTGTTCTTTCTTAACTGCTGCCTCGCTGCCTAATTCCAGTGATCGGGCTACTTGCTGGTTAGCATCAATCACGCCTTTAGCTTGGCGTTGGTAAATTAAATCGGCTCTGGTCAGTTCATCCGTTTGTTGCGCTCTAACCTTAGCAATATCAGAGGCTCTACTTTGTGATACCGTCCAGCGGCGAATATTTTGCTCACCTTCGGATATAACTAACTCATACTGCTGCTGTTTTTTAGTAAGCTCCTTGATTGCGTCAACATAGCTGTCTAGCGCATAAGTAGAGCCTATTTCTCCATCTTCTTCTTTGCGTTTATTAACTGCCTTTTCAATTTTGTCGAGTTCTTCCCTATGAGTGCGTAACTTCTCATTTACAGCATCAAGGCTTTTTTTCTGTCCGTCTAGCTCTGTGGTTGTTTCCGCTATCTTCTCGCCTAAGCGGTTAGCCACAACACGCGCCTGTTTTGCTGACAGTTCGTCAATTTTATCAATCCACTGATCTACCCTGTCGTTAAACTCTTTAGTGGCGGTGTCATCGTTCATGGCGTTATACAGCGCGTAAACACCTGCGGCAGCTAAAAAGAATACACCAGTAGGGCCGCCTAATAACCCAACTGCGCCCCGTAACCCTTGCATAGCCATAGACTGAGTTTTAGCTGCTTGGGCTGCGCGGTTATTGGCTGCGGTCACTGCGTCAGTTGTGGTCGCTAGTGTGGCTTTCGCTTTTTGCTCTAATGCTAATGCCGCATTTAATTTATGGGTTGCGTTGGCTTCAACTTCTTTCGCTTTAGCGACTTGAGCCTCAGCCCTAGCAACCTCTTTGCCTGTCGTGGCTAAATGCGTTTTGATTTTCGTTTCTGTGGCATGTAAGGCGTTGCTGGCTTTAGTAACTCGTTGTAGATTTTCCTCACTCTCTGACATCTGATAGGTTATTTCAGCATCTTTGAGCATTGCGACCTGTCTAGCTCTTAATGATTCAAGGCTACGTTGTTTAGCATCATTTGCGCCATCTAGCGCATGAACATTATCTAATGCTGCCTTAGCTGCTTTTAACTCGGCTTGTGCGGATACTGTAAGATTTCTAGCGTTAATGACTTCTTGGGAGGCTGCGGCTTGTAATGCCTGTGCTTTCATTTGAATGGCGCGAGTATGTGAAACCTCGGCTTGTGTGGCGTTAATTGCCCCTTGAGTGTGCTGTAAGAGTGAGGAGGTCGCACTGCCAATATTAGAAATATACCCCGCACCTAATAACCCAGAGACATTACTAATTATCCCTGTAAAACGCGCATTCGCGTTAGTTGCTCTATCTGTTGCGGCTGACGCTGCGCCAATTTGCCCCGTTAACTCGCTCATTTGACGTGATAGGCGGTTTATTTCAGGCATTTTTAACGCACTGGAAACCGCGATTGCTGTTTTATCAAATCGGTAAAAGGCTTTTGACGTATCATCGGCCTGTTTACCCATATCAGCCATTTTCCGTTTTGTTTCTCTAACCGCTTTCCCCGCCTCAAGAACGCCCTCGGTATCAGCTTTAATGATGATTTCAACCCCATCAATCTCAAACATAATGACCTCTCTTTTAATGTTTCGCTGATAACCCGCTGACATTACCATCACGTAATGCAAAGCGTGTCATTTCGCCAATCACATAAATACACTGATCTGTGATGGAATATGGCTTAGTGAATACATTCAAATACGGACGCAACAAATCACATGCCTTACTCTCAACGTCGAACGATTCGCCGCGAGACTTAACAATCGATACCGCATTATCAAATAACCCTGCCGCCAGCAATTCAGGGATCACCTCACCTGTAATGCCGTTATAAGTCACTAATGTTGTTCCCGTTTCCGCTTTTAGCCCATCAACATAAATCTGAGCTATGGTGCTTGCTAACTGCTGTAACTTTTCCATTAGAACCCCTCACGCTGTAAGGCATCACTTAATAGCCCTTGAATCAATTGGCTAATAGGCGCTCGTTGAATGAAAACATCTTTTTCACCCTGTTTTTCTTTAAATTTTTTAACGCGATCTACTATGTCGCTTTCAATCGACACTGCTTTGAAGGTTCTTTTTTGCTTATCCATGATTATTTATCCACCCTGTTGTTATATACACTACAATTATAATCCAGAGCAAAAAATAAACAACAATATATTGCTACAAATAAGTATAAATATGGAAATATTTTCTACTAAACTTGATTTATTTGAAATTAAGACAACAAAAAACCGACTCAAGGTCGGCTTTTGTTTTTTAGGTGGGTTCTAGTTTAGAGGTTTTGCATAGTTGGTTAGAATGGCTAATTTACCATCATTCTTTCTAATACCAACTGAGACTAATACTTTGTAGCCTTCTTTGTCGTATTCAGCCTTTATCTTGCTACATCCTATTTTATTTAGACAGCTAATAAAGTCTGATTGGTCATCAACTTTAATTATTTTATTTGTTGGATCACCATACGCTACATTCACCTCATCAACCGCATTGTTAAATTTCTTCATTACTTCTTGTTGACTTATTTCACCCAGTGTCTCTGAGCGTAATACTTGAACCAATCCTAGTTTTTTATTAAATATTAATACTGTTGACCCTGTAACTCCGCTTGGAGTCTTTGTTACCTCACATACAGGAAAATCACACCCATCCCCCCCTAAGTTTAACTTTTGGATATCCTCCACCGACTGCCCCCACTTAAAGCCGTAAGGTGCTGGTGGACTGTTATCACATCCCGATAGAAGCAAAGCCAATAGAGCCGTTATCATGATTTTTTTCATTTAGTGATCCCTTTAGTTGATAAGGCCAATTATACATAACCGCCTCGGCTTATGCTTTGGCGGTGTTCAACTAATAACTATCTGTAACGCCTAATCAGAGCCTTTCTAGCAATTTTGATTTGATCTGGCGTACCTGTAATAACCATGCGTCTAAAAATAAATCCTGAAGTTTTGACATTAACGTCAGCGATACGCCTGACGGCTTGCATGGCATATTTAATTTTATCAAGCTCAAAGACTGTATAAGCCAATTCAATTACATCTTGATCACCTTTGCTTCTGTAAATAATTTTCATAAGGCTCCTGTATCATTTCTTTAGCCACTCTATCAGTTTTTGCTCCGCTATGCTTTGTTGTTCTGGCGTAACCTCTCCGTTAGATTGCCCGTGCATATCAAACCGATTGCCGCCCAGAGTAAGAGCTTTCAAATAAGCCTTGCGGCTGATGTATGACCGTAATCCCTGTTTAATGTGGCTCTCTGGGATATCCAGCCCTTTCTCTTTAACCTCAGCAATCATAGCTTCCTTGATACCAATCATTAGCGGCTTGGCTTCTGGCTCACTGAATAGCGCCCAATGCTGCGCTATACGGTCGATACGGTGTTGTTTTTTCTTCGCATGAACATCTGCCTTATTTTTCTTCTTCGGTTGCTGTGGGGCTTCCTGTGGCGTTTTAGCCTGTATGCTTTTTGGTGTGTTCGTCGCTGGTGGATTATTCCGTTTTAGTGTTAGTGTTGCTCTTGTCATTTAATTACTCCTTGATCCATCCGTGCGTTTGATATCCCTTTGGCTCTGCGAGTTCAGCATTTTTTAATAATCGTTCCGAATCTTCACGGACGTACACATCAAAAAACTGATTATTTTCATCACCAATAATGAATTTCCCCGTTCTTCTTTCAAGGTGGCAACTGCCACAAGCACCAAGAATATAACGAAAAAAACGATTAGGAACTTGAGGTCTAGATGTGAATGGTTCTAATTCGTTTAAATACTGGTTTCTCCACGTTGGCATTAACTCAGGCTTATAATCCCACCAAACGCTTACACGAAGCTCGTCGTAACCTATATCAAACCAATTAATAATTGTTCTCTTATCTAATATTGTTAACTCATAATGCCCTTTTTTGTTATCTGTTAACGAGTCTGCAGAACGTCCATTAAGATCTATACAGCCTTTGTTGATTGCTTCATTAAGCGCAATGATTATAAGTTTTAATATGTATTCTTGTTTCACTGATTTTTTCATTCTCTGAACCTTTTATTCTGAAAAACAATATTTATAGAAATGCGATTAGGGGTTGTCTCGGTCGTCTCAGTTGTCTCAATTCGTTCAACCTATTGATTAAGATAGATTAAATATTTTTCTCTGAGACAACTTGACGATTTTGAGTTGTCTCAACCTAATGACTATTCATGCCTATTTTTTACAATTAGTTGATTTTCAATGGTTATTTATTAATATTCATGTTGTCTCAGCGTTGAATTCAGTTGTCTCAGCCGCTTTTTTAACCTACCAAGAGATAATCCAAACTTTTCAGTGTCGTCTCAAAAACACCTTATGTTGTCTCAAAACAGGCTCAGTGTTGTCTCAGTGTTGTCTCAGAAAATAACCATCATAACTATAAATATTAATAAGTTACCTTTTTTATTCCCTTATTGAGACAACTGAGACAACGTTAATTACCGTTTTTTCCTAACGTGAGAAATATCATTCCTCCTCTTCATCAGGAACAAGCATCAAAATGTAGGCGCGCTGCTGAATGTTACCTAAATGCTTCAAACGCGGTGTTCTGCTTTGATACCCTTTCTCATTGGCAGGTTTCTTTAAAATGCCTAGTTTATGTAGAGCATCAGAGAAAATATCTGTATTGAACGTTTTGGCTATCTCGTTCTTAAATACCGTTGGCAATGTATAAAACAGTATGGGTGCTTCATCATGCGTACTTGATTTAACCCTGTACCCAGCGAGTTCTCTAATAGGTAAAGATTGTTCATCATAGGGCAATGGCGCAAATCGACTCATTCCATACGTACTTAAAAAAGCAATCGTCTGTTCTTTAATTTGCTCAATCTCTTTGTTACCTGTGCCGAACTCAGCAACCCAGACGTTAAACGCAGTTTGAACAGCATCCTTACAATCTTGTTCACTCCATCCCGTAATTACACGTCCCATCATCAAAGCGGCTTCAATCGTAGCGAATCGGTCACTCGCTCGGTGTACCTGCTCACCATAGCTGCTTGGAATTAATTTATTCCAGCGTTGCTGAGCGGCTCTATAGGCTTCCTGCGCCTCGTCCTTGTGGTTCGATAGATATTCAATCCAATAACGTCCTGCTGCCCCATAGCTAGAACGACAATTCACCTTGATTAAATCCGCGTGTGCTTTCCCTGTTTCACATTCGTGTAGTTCCGTGGCGCGTTCAATAGGGATATTCAGTAATCGCACTAATTGCCCTGCGTTCACTTTCACACCTGAACTTAATAAAAAGGTCTCAATGTCCTTTTCCCCTGTACTAATGGCCACCGTCCGCCAGCTTTGAACCTGCCTATTGCCGCCATCTTTCGCGCCTTGTATCTTGCCTTTGCCATTAAACAGCGTGTAAGCCGATTTATAGACGTGTTTAGGGTCTGCGCCTTGTCCGACTTCATCCAAATACAAAAGCCCGTCATTATGCGCTACAGCCTCGTTAGTCATGCCGTATTCAGTGCCATACCACGTTAAACGCTGCAAATCGGGATCACCGTATAAACTCACGGCCATATCTGCGGTGGTGCTTTTCCCTGCTGTCGATTGGGCGTAAATGTGAATACCAAAGCTGTCCGCCCCTGTGATACTTGTCATCGGTGCGGCTAATGCTGCGCCAATTGCAAACATCATAAAACTATTACCGTTAGCCAATCGCGCAACATCCTTCCGCCAGCTTTCTACCGTTCCGCTTGTCTGGTAGGCGGTAGCGGCTGCGCTTTGCCCATTAAAAAATATCGGTTGTTCGGGTGTGCCAATAATTGAGCCGTCTGGCATGATATACGCGCCTTTGTGCCAGCCTGATTTATTGGTGATACTCCAATTCTCTTTGAATTTCTGGCGCAAGAGCCAATCAGACAAAGACTGTCTTAGCCCTGATTTAGTTGTCACAATTAGCCCTGCGTTTTTAAGCGTTTTCCAGCCCTCACGTTCGCCAATATCCCCCATCGGAACGGCTTGAACGTTGTTATTGCCCCACTCGAAAATCAAATACTTTTGATTCAGGTCATTAACGCCTTTCGTAATACGTTTTATGGCGTTAGATAACCATTGTTCATGATTGATGATCTCCCCTGTTTCCTTATCGGCTTTAGGCGTAACTAGAAATACACCATCGTCGCGTGATTCAATGCGTATTTTCATGGGGTCGCTTGGTTTTACTGTTTCGGTAACGCTTTCCTTTGCCGTTTCAGTCAATGTAATCTCACTCATTGCCTCGTCTCCTTGTGGCTGATATATTCCCTCGCTGAAAGCAGAGGCAGTAGCTTCCCTCTCTCTGGATTGCAGGTAATCGTTCCAATCTCCCTGACAAGGTGGAATTGAAACATAGCCGCTAACTTCTCTCGCTGCGGCTTCTGCTTTCACCTTGCCCGTGTTAATCTCATTTTTACTGTCGTTATCTCCAGCAATGATAATTTGGCTCTCTGGGTACTTTGTCCGCATCACCTTAGCCACATGAATTAAGTTACCCGCATCAATTGCCGCTACTGTGTGCGCTTCTGGTTGGATTAACTGGCACGTCATGGCGGTTGCTAATCCTTCAGCGATAATCACCGTAGAAACGTTTACAGGCTCATTAATGGGGTAATAGCTGCCATTCTTCGCACTATCGAGTAATAGCCGTTTATCGCCATTGGGTTTAATCGTCTGTGCCGCTGTAATTGTGTCGTCAGCGTCCATCAATGGAATAATCAACGAACCATCGGCTAATAGAGTCACGGTGGTACTCTCAAAGCCTTTCGCTTTCAGGTATTCAGACTCGCCCTGTTTAGCATTGGCAATAGTGCGGCTGTATCGCGCTGTAAAGCGTTTATGCTTCTCTATCTGCTCGTTAGCTTGGTTCTGGGCTTGCTGCGCTTTCAATGCGTCCTGTTGCGCTTTTACCTCATGGCTACGGTAGGCTGGTGGATTATCTGAACGGGTATCAATTCCAATCATGCCAGCCACCTCATACGCTGCCTCAGTCACGCTACCACCCAGAACACGCTGAACTAAGTCCAACCCATCACCCGAGCCGCACTGACTACAAATAAATGTGCCGTTGCCGTCTTTGTCGTCAAATCTAAAACGGTCTTTACCGCCACAGTGAGGGCAAGCCGTGTGCGTGTTTAGGGGCACTTCTGCCCCGAGGTTAGATAATATGTTTTGCCATTGGCCATTCGCTTTCAGCTTTACATCACGGATAACATCAATCGGCTTCATTCTCTGCGCCTCCTGCTGGTTCAGCCATTTCATGCGACACACTTAAAACAGATTGATATAACGCCTCGCCCTCCAGAGTAAGACACCCACAGTCTACTGCTTTGGTTAATGCTTCTAATGCGGCCGTTTCGTATTCTTCGACCTGGTCTATTAGTGGCTCAATAAAACAAACCTCAGTTAAGAAACAAAGGTACTCAATCGGTGAAATTTGCTGCTTGTTAGTACGGCCTTGGCATGTTTCCGTGTAGGTGTAACATTCCTCAAAGTCATTAGGGCGGCTTTTAAATACAGCAAAGGCAAAGGCTTTTAGCGCATCATCAAGCGAGTTCGCTTTGGTTTTGAATGGAATAATGTTGCTCATTGAAATGCTCCTTTGTTCGCCAGTAAATGGTTTAAATTGTTAATCATGATCCCCCCTATCAGTGAAACACTGGCATAGTGCAAACTTCACTAGAACGAGCGATTTTCATAAGGCCATCATGCAAGATAGTTAGCCCCTTTCGGCCTTTTTCAGAGAGGCGATTTCCCACTTCTGGCTGCATATTGATAAAGTCCATGTAAGCCCTGATAACTAACTGCCGCCCCATTTCCTGCCCGTATTGCTCACAAACAAAGTCCTCCATATGCGTAGTTAACAACGCACGTTCGCCCGATGGATAAACCGATATCCCCGAACCGTTATCGCTGTAATACAGCGTGGCAATGTCTTTGCCGCCTCGCTCATTGTCGAGTTCAATAACGCCATGTTGATCTCTTAACTCTTGAACAAATGACGCAGCCACTACCCAACGGCATAGAATCAACGTTTGCTCTAATGTTGGATTAAATAAGCGTTCTCGTTCACCTTTTGAGAGTGCCAATACAAGCTCAAAGCCCATGAGTAAATCAGTGTCAAAATCACCAGCATCAAGGGATTTAAGCGCATCGTCGTAACTAATCACCTCGTTAAGCTGATTATTCTCACGATAAACAACCAATACACCTGTGGCACCATAGCCAAAACTGGCAACGTTACGTTTGATAAATAAGCTCATTATTTGCCCTCTGCCGCTTCGTTCATTTCATCCCTAATCGAATAAACAACAATCAATACCGCCCAGATCATGTTTCTGGTTTCGTCGCATTCCTCTGCGTCCAGCCACGTAGAAAGTAAGGTGATTAGCATTAATACTTTTGATTGGTGCGGCTCTAGTAGCCTTTCCACTTCGCGTTTTTGTTCCTGCTTCATTACTTCACCTCACGCACATAGTTAATTCGGATATCGGTTAAACCGTCACGTTGCGCTTCTCGCATCACTTGCGATTGTGCGTCTTTCTGGGTGGCAGATATCACCTGCTTACAAATACCTAGCGTTAACCCTTTCGGTGTTGTGCCATACCCTGCGATTTGAAACGTTCTCATGAGCAATAATCCCCCATATCCTGAATGTGTAACTGTGAGGCTTGTTCAATGGCCATTACCATTGGTTTAAGTGCTTTCTTCTCCTTGCGACGTAGGTTCATGGCATAACTACCGCGCCTACCGTGACCTTGATAAGAGTCAGCTTCTAAACTGCTAATCAAGTTTTGAGCCTTACCAATTGGCATGGCTTCAAGTTCCGCCAGCGTGGGTATTTGAATGTGTTTAATTTCGGGAAACTCAGAGAGTCGGAAATAACTGTTAACCATTGAACGCTGAACCTGCCACGACAAATCATCAGTAAATGGCTTGGCAACCATCAAATAACCTGATTCAGTGATAAGCATTAGCTCTTTTGCTTTTCCGCCTATTTCTAGTTCGGGCAACTCGGTACGTATTACGTACTTAGTGAGCAAAAAGTAATCTACCCCATCAATGAAGTGTTTTTTATGCGTGTTAAATGTGCGCTTTGCTGTACCTTTCGGGCGTTGGTGTACCTCGTCAATCATGGCAAAGGTCACAACTCGCTTACCTTGATACATAAATGGGCTTAAGCTGGTGGCATTGATAGTGACCTGTCTCATTTCATCACCTCCGCTAACCTAGTGATTTCTTTCTGCTGAGCACACACAAGGCGGTTAACTGCTCTCAGAAGAAAATGCGTATCGGTATCAGCTTCATTCTCTACAGCGGTTAACAGTGGGATTAGTAACGCTTGGAGTTCTTCGTTAATATGTTCGACTTCTTCTAAGGTAGATAAGTGACCAACTTTTAATTTAACTGTTTTCATTTGGTCGCCTCCTCGAGGGATTCGCATATTTCTGCGTTGAAGTCATACGCAATAGAAACGAGGTCGATTAACTCACGCGAACAATCGCTACTCACTTGCTCCAAGATAACGGCAAGCAATGAATTATTTTGCTGCGCTTTGTATGCGGCTCTGTCTAATGGAATAGGCTTGCTCATGCTTCCCCCTCAGATACGGCTTCTTCTGCTGTCTTGCTGATAATTTCAATTAGCTGAATTTTGAGTTCTGCTTCATCACGTTGATTTGATAAAGACAAAGCGGCTTCGGCTAGGCGTTGGATTTTGTTCAATGCGTCAGATAGGCGTGAAATACTCATGCTTCCCCCTCCTGCGTTGATGCTTCAATCAGGAATGCCGCCACATCACCTGATAACTTCGCCATGAGAGACGATATCGCGCCTATATCGGACGGCGTAAAGTTGCGAGGATAGTTAGGAAGCATCAGGGTAATCAGTTCTAATTGATGCGCCTTTTCAGCGGCTTGATGAATATTGATATCTGCCATGATTAAGCCCTCCCTGCATAGGTGTATTCGTTGCTGAACTGGCTTAATGGAACAATGACAGGACTATCAAAGCCGTCTCTCTGAAAGGTCACACGGTTGAATTGAACCGATAGAACTTTGACGGTTTCGCCATTATTTTTGTGAGTGTAGAAATCATTAGGTTGAGGGTTACGCATGATGTTTACCTCCAATAGCAGGTAAGCGACCAGCGAATATCAGCATGTAATCACGTACAAGCATCAGTCTTGCACTGTTCTCGTTCGATGCTGTAACAACAATACGGCAAGGTTTAGCGGTGTAATCGCTACGGTTTAACGCGAGGAATAACCATCTGTACGATTGGTTAGGGGTGAGACTAGTCCGCCCTGTGACGGGTGTGTTATGCTTACTCATAGTTACCTCGATAGCTTCGTTATCGGTGGTGATTAGATGCCCCGTTAGTGTTCCACCACTGCGGGGCATTGTTTTTATATAGCACTTACCTTTATACTGGTTCGCACCATATACATATAAACTATCATAGTGGTTCGAACCAATGCAAGATGAAAAAGACAAAAAACCATACGACCGTGCAAACAGCACAAGAAGAACAATCCGATTTGATGATGATTTGCTCAAACAAATAGACTCAGTTATTGGTAATGAGCCATTTAGTTCATGGGTTAAGACAGCCTGTCGTAACGAGCTGGAAAGATTAGGTGTTAAGCCTAAAAACTGATATTTGCCATACCAGAGAAGTAAGCTAATATTAATATTCTCACTTGCTCGGTATTCAATATCGACGTTTCCAAGGGTAGCCGATTGGCTGCCCTTTTTTATGGACTGTAAAAACTCAATTCGCTCTTTTTTTATGGACTCCAAAAACTCAATTATTTTGCCTTTTATGGACTCGCAAAACTCAATTTTCCCATTTTTTGAGATGAACGAATTCAAATAGCGGGATTTCCCGACTTTAGAAAGGTGAGAAAAATCACCTTTAATAAATGGTGTAAATTCTCCACTTTTTGAGTGACTCAAATTTGAGTAGCGCAAAATATCAGCGGATTTATAACCTGAGAAATATTCCCCAGATTGATTTCCCGTAAATTTGGGTGATTGATTGCCAGTAATACCGTAGTTTAAAGCTACGGTATTAGTAGGGGAGTAAATTAAACTTACCCCCTTACCTGCCAGTAGGGAATCACTCTCTTGGTAGGCAATCATTGCGCCACCTCCACACGTTGCGCTAACCACTTCTGAGACAAGCCGATTAACTTGTCCTTGCGTGCGTGATAGTCCATGCCTAGCTCAATTAACGTTGTATTGGTCTGCTCAAGGTATGAAAGGTGCTCTAATTGCGTCTCGCTCATAGCATCACGAGGATTGCCAAGAATGCCGTTCTGCTTCGCCCATGCCTTAGCTGTAAGCCCACCTAATACAATACGGTTCAGCATGTTTGACTCAGTCGTGTAATGGTGTGGTAGTGTGTTTTTACCTTGCTCCATACGTGCCAGCTCTAACGCTGAACACATCGGCTTAAAGTAACTCGCCACTTTGAGGCGTGATTTGAGTTGATGGCGTAATTGCTTGGTGATAGTTGGTGCTACTTTGTGTAATGCTTCCTCACACTTGATAAAGTATTGACGGATTAAGCGGCCTTGTTCGGTACGTTCAACCATTGCCAATTCTTTAGCCATGCCTAGCGTTAATAAGTAATCCTTTTCAGGGCGACCACGTTTTGTATTATTCCCCAAAACGGGGGAATATTGTTCATTAAGTAAGCAGCGAATATTAAAGTCATCATCTGATTGATAATCCGCTCCTTCCACAAAAGCGTATTCATTAACACGTCCAATAATCCAAGTAGAAAAATCACGACCTACACCTAATGCTTCGTGTAATGCTTTGGCACTTACCGCATTAATAACCTGCCCGTTAATATTTCCCTGAATTACTGGCAGCATTTCAGCAAAAGATAATTCCTTAATATCGCTAGAGTGGTTTTCAGGGTGAGCGAATCCCTGACCCATTACGGTCATTTTATTTTTCATATTGTTATTTCCTTATTATTCGGCTGGGTACTGCGACAAAATTAATTCAGATTGTGATTTCGAAATACCTTCATATCCGCCAGCATTGGCGCGTTGGTTGATGAGGTTAATTACCTTCTGCGCGTCTTTCTGGCTGCGAATGCGATAACGGTAATGTGATCCAATGCCGTCTGGGTTCGGTTCATCGATGCGCTCTAAATTAATATTTAATTTGCGCTCTAGTTCTGAGCAGTAATTACGGAATGAAGATAAGCGACAATATTTCAGGCCGTCATTTTCTGTAATTCCATTTGCACCAGAACCAACAATATAAATAAATCCACGCTGTTTTTTTGGTGTGCGTTTGGTTATAATGGCGGGGCAATTTCCAATATCATTACTGATATCAAAGCCGCCTCCGCAAGGGCGGTTTTTCTTTTCCATTATGCTACCTCTCGCTGTGCTTTTTTAGACTCCACCCAAGCGCGAATCTCAGCAGCATCAAACACTGACAATCCTTTTTCTAACTCAAATGATTTCGGGAGCTTTCCAGCTTTCTCCCAGCGATTAAGTGTCGCATCTGATATGCCTAAAAAATCAGCAGTATGGCGTTTCCTTGCATTACCACTGACAGGGTAAGGCGTATTATTTTTTAATCTTGGTTTACGTTGCTGCGTCATGCTATGCCTAGCCTCCTTTTGGTATGATGAGGCTATTCTAGTGATCAAATATCTATCAATCTATGGATAATGGAATCTATTAAAAGAAATCAAAAATCTATTAAGTAAACAGATTCTATTAAGAAATGTAAGATGGCTAAATTAAGGACTGGTGATGAGAAAATAAAGCGTATTCCTTTGATTTTTTATATTTAATTGGCCCAACTGTCATTTGTTTAACCCATTGATTTTGTTTCTCTTTGTTCTTCATCTTATCTCGATTGTGCTTAACTGTTTCTCCTCGCTGTCTACTTAGTAACGAGATCAATGAGTTAAGAGGACAGTGAATGAACCTGAATGCTTATGAACGCTGGTGGATATCTATGAACCCCTATGGAATCCTTGTTATGCCTGCTTATGGAGGATTTTAGTTCTAACTAGCTCTAGCTAGTTTTAACTAGCTTTAGTTATCATTGACTAGAATTCGCTTGAATCTATTTAAGTGCGTATAGCGTTGTTTAGTGTTGTTTAGTGCTCTTTAGTACCCTTTAACGTCGTTTAGTGTTATTTAAAGTCGTTTAAAGTCGTTTAAAGTCGTTGGAAGTTATGCAATTTATGTCAATTTTTGCATTTTGTGACAAAAAATCATGAGCTGATTTGATTAGGGAAAGGAAAAACTTAGTAAAACTTAGCAAAAGAAGTAATTACTTTTCGTTCTTTTGCTAAGTTTGGAGTGATTAGTCATGGATTGCCTGTAATGCGCTATTCACTTTGTTATAAAATGTTGCTTTAGCCAATCCTGTCATTGTTGCTTCTTCTGCTTGTACCACTTTCAAAATATCAGCGTATATTTCTGATATCTTAGGTTTCTCTGGCGACCCGTATTTATTTGATTTTGAAATAAGTAGTTTTAAGGTCAGTCCAAGAATCTTATTTGTACCATTCTGCTCAACTTCTTTCCTGTGTGCTCCTCGCCCTGTTTTTCTGTGTTCGCTAACAATGTTTAACAATTCATCGCCGCCAAAAGCGCGCATATAGTCTTCCCACTTGTTAGAGTAAACAAAATATTGGACAGAAGAAGTTATTTTGTCTGCTATAGCTTCTGGTGTATTTTCATTTATATATCTATATGCTGAGGCTAAGATTAGCTCCATGTAGCATTCAGTTGACGGATGAAAACTCATATTCTTATAGTGGCTTGATAATGAGTTAAGGCATCTTTTCATGTATAAGCGAACTTCTTTTACAAAGGGGGTAATATCCTCGGGTATATCTTTAACCGCAGTGAATGGCGGAAGCCCAAACACGACCAATGATACTTCATTGATAGTTGATGAGCTTTGCATTAAAAATCGCTCAAATACATCAGATTTGAGAATGCTTTTAGTGCTAATCATTTTTCAATTCTCCATTGCGTCATTGGGATCACGTTGTAATCCTCGCCTTTCTCTAACGCGACTATCAAATCACACCATTGAGTTAATGCGGCTTTGCGCTCATCAAAATAATCATGTCTATTATAAATGCCCTCAACTCCTTTTATGCGATGATTTAGGCAACGCTCAGCAACAAATGGATCTACGCCTAAAGCTGCTAAATGCGTCCGTCCTGTGCGCCTAAAATCATGAATGGTGAAGTTAGGCATATCATGTGGCAGCACGTGCCTGACTTTAGATAAGGCAACGGGTAGTGTGGATTCTTGAATATGCGGGATCATCTTGGTTTGCATTTTCCTAGCTGGCAGAACGTATTGGCTATTGCATGCCATAGACTTTAGTTCCATAAACCATTCAATTACGGTAGGGCATAGAGGTATATCTATAGCGTCACCATTTTTGCTACGCTCCGCAGGGAAGTGCCAAACAGCGTTATCAAAGTCGAACTCCTCCCAACGAGCAGCGCATAATTCCATTTTTCTCAAACACAAAGCTAGAAGTATTTTGAAGCTGATTTCATTTTGGCGGCTTATTGCTGAGGTTCTAAATGCCCTTAAAACTAAAATCAATTCCTCTCTGGTTAGCCATCTATCACGAGAGACTTCTTTTCCGCCAGCATCAGCAACCTCAAAAGCAGAGCAGGGGTTAATTTCTATCATCTGTCTCTTAATACCATAATCGAACATACGTCTAACCCATCGTAAGACATCAGTAGCGATAGTCGGTGCGCCTCTATCCACAATGCTTTTGAGCATTTCATCAATATGGCGAGGTTTGACATCTTCAATTTTCATGTGGCCAATGCGAGGGTTAATATCTTTATCTATTCGCCTACGTAAGATATCAGGGTGCTTCCAGCGAGGTAATATTTGACGCTCAAAATATTCTGCCGCAAGTTCAGAAACTTTGATTGCGTTTTTTTCAGCTTCAATTTTTGCTAACGCTTCCGCTTTACGTTCCTGTTTTTCCATAGCAACGTCATAGCCTAAAGATACACGAGCAGATAGCTCTCTAGTTAGTTCTCTAGCTTTGGCTAATGATAGGTCGGAATATGAACCTAAATTCATTGTTCTAGACTTTCCAGACAGTTTATATCTGAAACGCCATGAGGGAATTTTGTCATTTTGTCTAAAGCGCAGATATAGGCCATTGCCGTCCGACTTTCCTTCGAATCGTTCGCCTGATTTTATCCACGCCCTAATCTCTTTATCTGTGAGCTTAGGCATTTTCGCAATTTCCAATGTATAAATAAGGGGTGTACCCAAAATGGTTTTATGAAAGTGCTATGGGTACACCTTTGGGTACACGCTAATCATGCGCTATTGTGCTTCACTCTGCAATCCTCTGATAATAAAAAAGCCAGCTAATACAGTGTATCGGCTGGCTCAGTGATTTACTCTGAAATGCTGAGAAAGGTTATTCGATGTTCTGAATTTGTTCTCTCATTTGTTCGATTAATACTTTGAGCTCAACTGCTGAAGTTGTGACTTCGCTATTAATTGATTTTGATGCTAACGTATTCGCTTCGCGGTTGAATTCTTGCATCATAAAGTCAAGACGGCGGCCAGTTGCCTCTTTTTTCTTCAAGATATTACGTGTTTCTTTAACGTGTGCTTCTAATCTATCCAATTCTTCTGCAACATCAACACGTTGAGCCAATAGAATAAGTTCCTGTTCCAAGCGGTTGTTATCCACTTGAATGTCAGCTTCTTCTAACTTGTTTTGTAAGCGTTCACGTTGCCATTGTAGAATTTCTGGCATGTGTTGACGTACTTTGGCGACCTCTGCTAGCACACCGTCAAGTCGCTGCTCAATAAGTGTATGTAAGGATGCCCCTTCAGCTTCACGGCTTTGGATAAAGGCATCAATCGCTTCATCTAACCCTGCCATTAGTTGTTCGCTAATTATGTCTAAATCTTGCTCGCCAGCTGACATCACTCCAGGCCAACGCAAAATTTCTAATGGGTTGATTTCACCTTCATGGCTGTAATTTTTAACCCAATTCGCAGCACTGATTAATTGTCGTGCTAATTGCTCATTTAGGATTAACTCGCCACGATTTGCGCCATCTAACTCAAAGCGTAGACTACATTCCACCTTTCCACGTGTTAAGCGAGAACGCAGGCGCTCGCGAATGACGGGCTCAAGACTTCTGAATTGCTCAGGTAAGCGAATATACGTTTCTAAATAACGTTGGTTCACGGAACGCAGCTCCCAGGCCGCATTCCCCCATTCACCCTTGATGTCCCGACGGGCAAAAGCGGTCATACTACGGATCATAATTCGTTCCCATTATCGTAAAGATTTAGGAGATTATAACGCTATGCAGGATGACAGGATAGGCATTATCGCTTGAACAACGTATAATGCGTCCCAATTTGAGTTGATAATGGAGATAACACCATGCGCCCAGCAGATAGACAAGCAGACCAAATGCGCCCGATTACCATCACGCGCAACTATACTAAGCATGCAGAAGGCTCTGTTCTTATTGAGTTTGGCGACACGAAGGTGTTATGTAATGCAACTGTTGAAGAAGGTGTTCCTCGTTTTTTAAAAGGGCAGGGGCAAGGTTGGGTTACAGCGGAGTATGGTATGTTACCGCGCGCAACAAATTCACGTAATCAACGTGAAGCTGCACGAGGAAAACAAACGGGTCGTACGATGGAAATCCAACGGTTAATCGCACGTTCTTTACGTGCTGCTGTTGACCTTAAAAAATTAGGTGAATACACCATTACTTTAGACTGTGATGTTATCCAAGCGGATGGCGGTACACGTACAGCAGCGATTTCTGGTGCCTGTGTAGCTCTAGTTGATGCACTGAACAATATGGTTGAGCAAGGTAAAATTGCAAAAAGTCCACTAAAATCAATGGTTGCAGCCGTTTCTGTCGGAATTGTAAATCAAGAAGCCCTATGTGACCTTGAATATGTTGAAGATTCTGCAGCTGAAACAGATATGAATGTTGTCATGATGGATGATGGCCGAATGATTGAAGTGCAGGGCACCGCAGAAGGCGAACCATTTAGTCATGAAGAGCTACTTGCTCTATTGGCATTAGCTAAAACAGGTTTAAATACCATTTTTGAAGCTCAGCGAGAAGCGCTGAAGTAAGTTAATCATTAATTAGGCGGCTAAATAGTCGCCTTTTTTATGTCTGCTGGTTCATCAACCAATTAGCAGCTTTGAATATAGATAAATAATCATCAACGAGGAGAATGACCAATGAAAGCCTATCAGCGCGATTTTATTGAACTTGCCATGAAAAAACAGGTACTTAAATTTGGTGAGTTTACGCTGAAATCAGGTCGTAAAAGCCCTTATTTTTTCAATGCGGGGTTATTTAATACAGGGCGTGATCTGGCACTTGTCGGTCGTTTTTATGCACAAGCATTACAAGATAGTGCAATTGAGTGTGATGTCATCTTTGGCCCTGCGTATAAAGGGATCCCTATCGCAACGACGACGGCGGTAGCACTTTCTGAACACCATGACATCGATATGCCATATTGCTTCAATCGCAAAGAAGCTAAAGACCATGGGGAAGGTGGCGTGTTAGTTGGGAGTCCTTTGAAAGGGCGTGTTGTGGTAGTTGATGATGTCATTACTGCAGGAACGGCAATTCGTGAGTCAATGGAAATTATTAAACAACAACAAGCGACGTTGAATGGTGTTTTGCTATGCCTTGATCGCCAAGAAAAAGGTAAAGGTGACATTTCAGCAGTGCAAGAGGTTGAGCGTGATTATGGCTGTAAAGTTTACTCAATTATTACCATGAGCGATTTAATCACTTACCTCTCTGAACAGGAAGGTATGCAGGAACATTTAGCGGCTATGAAGGCTTACCGCGAACAATACGGAATCGAGTAAAAAAAGCCCTCGCCCAATGATGGGCGGGGTGAGTAGTATAAACAATCGGTTATTGTAACTGAGCTAGAATTAAAGGCCAGCGCGATTCAAACTCGACGGTTGGCCGATAACGAAATTCAGAACGTACAAAACGTGAGAGCATTCCTTCACAAAAGGCTAATAGCTGAGAAGCAAGCAGTGACTCATCATGAATAAACCCATGACCATCACGTATTTTTTTCTCTTTCAACACCTGCCGCAATTGCGATTCTATACGTTCAAATAATTGATTAATACGATCTTGAAGCCTATCTTGCTCAAACATCAGAGCGTGGCCTGTCATTATACGCGTTAGCCCAGGGTTTTTCTCTGAAAAACCAAGTATTAGCGCTAGTATTAGTTTAATTCTAATTATCGTATCTTTTTCATCACTTAAAATCAGATTAATGCGCGAAACCAATGAGTCTTCAATAAACCCAATGAGGCTATCGAACATTTTCATTTTACTCGGAAAATGACGATACAGCGCAGCCTCTGATACACCAACCGTAGCAGCAAGTTTTGCTGTTGTAATGCGTTGGCTACCATCACTACTTTCTAACATTAACGCAAGAGCCTGTAAAATCTCATCACGTCTGTTACGTTTTTGTGTTGTCGCTTTTTCTGCCATGTCTAATAAGACCCCTGCTAAAACAGCAAAACAAACTATCCAAAATTTTGCTCTTAGTAAAGAGACTTACAAAGCAAAATGGATTTAAAAAATGTTTAAAATATAAGTAATGTTGAGCAAGCTTCCTGAAAGAAAATATGCGGCTGATTGTTTTTATTCATAAAGATAGAACCTAATTCAGGTTCTATCTAGCATATTTGTTATCAGTATATTCTATTTATTGACGGCCGGAATGGCCGAAACCGCCAGCCCCACGCTCTGTTGCGTCAAAATCATCAACAATATTAAATTCCGCCTGAACAACCGGGACAAATACCATTTGAGCCATACGTTCACCGGGTTCAATAGTAAAAGTTTTATCACTACGGTTCCAGACAGACACCATAAGTTGCCCTTGATAATCAGAGTCAATGAGCCCAACTAGGTTACCAAGTACGACGCCATGTTTATGTCCTAAACCTGAACGAGGTAAGATCACAGCAGCAAGGCTTTCATCAGCAATGTGAATGGCTAAACCCGTTGGAATAAGTTCTGTTTGACCTGGCGCCAGATCGATAGGTGCATCAAGGCATGCACGTAAATCTAAACCAGCAGAACCTGTAGTGGCGTAGGCTGGTAGAGGAAATTCATTACCGATACGGCTATCAAGGATTTTTAGGTCAATTTTTTTCATAACGTTGAAGTATCTCGTCAAGTAAATAGTGGCTTAATTCGTTTTTATTGCAGTGAGGCAAACGTGTATCACCGTTAGCATCAAAAATATGTAACGCGTTGTTATCGCTATTAAATCCATTGTCTGCTAGTGAGACGTCATTGGCACAAATGAGATCGAGTTGTTTTTGCTGTCGTTTTTGGCGTGCGTATTCTTCCACATTTTGGGTCTCAGCTGCAAACCCAACAACATATGGCCTATTGTGTTTTAGGTTGCCGACACTAGCCACGATATCTGGATTTTTGATAAGTGTAATCGAAACTTCATCACCTTGTTTTTTTATTTTGTTTTCAGCAATGTTTTTTGCTCGGTAATCTGCAACTGCGGCGCAACCAATAAAAATATTTTGCTCTGTAATGGTTTGATGAACTTGCTCATACATTTCTAGGCCGCTCGTGACATCAATCCGCTTAACCCCTTCTGGTGTTTCAATATTTACAGGGCCCGCAATCAAAGTGACGTCAGCACCACGTTGACTGGCTGCCTTAGCAATGGCAAAACCCATTTTCCCTGAACTATGGTTGCTGATGAAACGAACGGGGTCGAGTGCTTCCCGTGTTGGGCCAGCAGTGATCATTAATTTGATGCCTTGTAAGTCGAGTTTAGGGGTAAAAAACTCACTGGTTAGACGAACAATTTCTAGTGGGTCAATCATGCGACCAGGGCCAATATCACCACAAGCTTGGCTACCTGCGTCTGGCCCCCAAATCATACATTGGCGTTGTTGCAATTTGATTAAATTTTCTTGTGTTGCTTTTGCTTTGTACATTTGTTGGTTCATTGCTGGCACAAGTGCAATTGGTGCAGTGGAAGCAAGACAAACTGTTGTGAGTAAATCATTTGCCATTCCTGCACTGAGGCGAGCAATTAAATCTGCAGTAGCAGGCGCAAGAATAATGATATCTGCCCACTTAGCGAGTTCAATGTGACCCATAGCAGCCTCAGCGGCAGGGTCAAGTAAGTCATCGGAAACTGGATGCCCTGAAACGGCTTGCAAGGTTAAAGGTGTAATAAAGGCTTTTGCACCTTGAGTCATCACAACACGCACAATCGCACCTTTATCACGCAAACGGCGGGTGAGTTCAGGGATTTTATAAGCGGCAATGCCCCCACTAATACCAATAACTATCTGCTTACCTAATAGTGATAGTTGATTCATTATTTTTATCCAATTCGGTCAACATGGGAGGCATATTACCACAGAGAAGCTAGAGGTGGCGCGCTCGATTTTTCGTCACAGTACTATTTTTGCGAAGCGCTACGCAAACCCATATGTGAGGGGTTGTGAATGTTTTTTAGGCTAGATAAAAAGGATGCAAGGGATTTAGGGACAAAGAATATGATGAGTGAACATCTAGATTTACCACCAAGAGAAAAGCTACTCGCATACGGGGCGGCTGCGTTATCTGATGCTGAGCTACTCGCTATTTTTTTGCGTACAGGGAGCCAAGGTGAACCTGTTTTGCAGCTTGCGAAGCGTTTAATACAGGAGTTTGGTTCAGTGTATTTGCTTCTACAAGCAGACTACGAAAAACTAAAACACTGTAAAGGAATGGGGAGTTGTAAATTTACCCAACTACAGGCCGTCAGTGAACTAGCTCGACGCTTTTTCTCTGAACAATTTTTATATGAAGATGTGATGACTGGGCCTGAACAGTTGAAAGCAAAGTTGTTGGATTTATTCGCAGGGCAAGAGCGTGAAGTTTTTGTCGTGATATTTTTAAATAATAAAAATCAAATTATTTGCCATGAAGAGTTGTTTAAAGGTACTTTGAACAAAGTTGAAGTCCACCCCAGAGAAATTATTCGCTTTGCCATAAAAATGAATGCGAACGGTATTATATTAGCCCATAATCATCCATCGGGTAACCCAGAACCCAGTACAGCTGATAGGCAAGTGACAGAGCGAATCCAGCGAGCTTGCGCTATTATGGGGATTAAACTACTTGACCATTTTGTCGTCGGGCATAAGCAATGTGTCTCATTTGTAGAACGAGGGTGGTTATAAAATTATTTTTTTGCCTAAAAAATGACAACTTTCTTTGTGTTGGGCTTGAGTGAAAACGATTGAAAGCGTATACTACGCCACCTTTAAGGATCTTGGGTTTGGCGAGAAGGGCCTATCTCAGTAAATTTTTACGTCTTAGTAAAGTAAATCTTTATTCAGGTATTAACGGTTTTTTCAGTCAATGAAAGTTTGCTGAGATGGGCTCCTAAGCCTGACGAGGCGGCCATACCCAGAACAAAAAAGCTCGAGCTGATTAGATTTTTGGAGAATAGACATGTCACGAGTCTGCCAAGTTACTGGCAAGCGTCCAATGAGCGGTAACAACCGTTCACACGCATTAAACGCGACCAAACGTCGTTTTTTGCCAAACCTGCACTCTCACCGTTTCTGGGTTGAGTCTGAGAAACGTTTCGTAACACTGCGTGTATCTGCTAAAGGTATGCGTGTTATCGATAAAAAGGGTATTGATGCTGTTCTTGCTGAACTGCGTACCCGTGGTGAGAAGTACTAAGGAGCTAAAAAATGGCTAAAGGTATTCGCGAGAAAATCAAGCTAGTCTCTTCTGAAGGTACAGGTCATTTCTATACCACTACGAAGAACAAGCGCACAATGCCAGAAAAACTGGAACTGAAAAAATTCGATCCAGTTGTTCGTAAGCATGTGATCTACAAAGAAGCAAAAATTAAATAATTTTGCTTTCTGCGTTAAAAACTCAGCTTCGGCTGAGTTTTTTTTTACCTAAAATTTGGGTTATCGATGATATGCGCATTCGAAGCTATGACCATTATAATGAAAGTAGTAACATAGAGAGTATTCATTGAATTAATAATGATATTTGTTGTCGAATGACTATTGTCTTTTACATATAGACTTGATTAAGAGTGCCTGGTGAAAAAACAGTTTAAAAAAATTCTTGTGATCAAGATGAGGTTTCATGGGGACATGCTGCTGACAACACCGGTTATCAGCTCATTAAAACACCAATATCCTGATGCTGAAATTGATGTTTTGCTTTATCAGGATACTATCCCTATCCTCTCTGAAAATGCTGAAATTAACGCTTTGTACGGCATGGCAGGGAAAAAAAGTGGTGGGCTGAGTAAAGCATGTAATTTTATTAAATTACTGCTAAAGCTGCGTAAAAATAAATATGATTTAGTTGTTAATCTAGCAGACCAATGGATGGTGAGTGTATTGGTTCGAGCAATTCCTGCTAGTACAAAAATTTCCCATCAGTTTGCCCATCGAGACTCTAAATATTGGTGTAATAGTTTTACGCATCTGACAGAGCCTGAGGGTGAACATGTTGTTCTAAATAACTTATCTGTGCTCAAGCCGTTAGAAATAAAAGAACTAAAAACACATCTAACTATGTCTTATTCAGAGCAGGATTGGAAAAATATTGATGAAAGGTTATTAAGCCTTGGTGTCCATAGCAGCTATGTCGTCATCCAACCAACAGCGCGCCAAGCTTTTAAGTGTTGGGATAATGAAAAATTCTCAGCCGTCATTGATGCATTGCAGTCTCGTGGTTATCAAGTGGTTTTAACTTCGGGGCCGAGTAAAGAAGATTTGGAATGTATCAGTGATATTGCAAATGGCTGCCAAACAAAGCCCGTTACTGAGCTTGCAGGGAAAACTTCATTTCCTGAGCTAGGTGCATTGATTGCTCATGCCGCTTTATTTATTGGTGTTGATTCGGCACCAATGCACATTGCTGCTGCAGTTAAAACGCCAATAGTGTGCCTTTTCGGTGCGACAAATCATATTTTTTGGCGGCCTTGGAGCGATAATGTCGTTCAGTTTTGGGCGGGTGATTATGAAACTATGCCACCGAGAGAAGAGCTAGATCGTGATAAAAAGTATTTATCCATTATTCCAGCTTCTGATGTAATTAAAGCAACAGAGAAAATGTTGCCGATGAATATTCGCTCTATGATGACAAGGTATTAACATGAATCTGGCATTTTGCTTATATAAATACTTTCCGTTTGGTGGGTTACAGCGGGATTTCCTACGTATTGCAACTGAATGCCAGTCACGTGGTCATCACGTCCGTGTTTATACCCAATCATGGGAAGGTGATAAGCCTAGTGGTTTTGAAATTATTATCGTGCCGGTAACTTCAAAGACGAATCATGGGCGAAATGCACAATATTGTGACTGGGTGTTAGCTCATTTAAAGCGGCACCCTGCTGAGCGGATAATTGGTTTCAATAAAATGCCAGGGTTGGATGTTTATTATGCAGCTGATGTCTGTTATGCACAAAAAGTCGCTGAAGAAAAAGGGTTTTTGTATAAGCTGACACCTCGCTATAAACACTATGCCGCATTTGAAAAAGCGGTTTTTGCAGTGGGGAAACCGACACAGCTATTAATGTTAACGCCACATCAAATTAGTCATTTTAAAAAGCATTATGGAACTGAAAATGAGCGTTTTCATATGCTACCTCCCGGTATTGCCCAAGATAGAAAATATGATAAACAAATTGCTGACGCCAAAAGAGTTTATCGTGAAAAAAATCAAATACCTGAATCTGCATTTTTAGTATTGCAGGTAGGCTCTGACTTCAAACGTAAAGGTGTTGACCGGACCATAAAAGCCATTGCGGCATTGCCCGAAGACATTAAGAAAAACACGTTATTGATGGTAGTTGGCCAAGATAAACCGGTGAAATACCAGCAGTTAGCGAAAACACTGGGAATCGGCTCACAAGTCTCTTTCTTTAGCGGACGTAATGATATTGCCGAATTAATGGCAGCAGCCGATATATTAATGCATCCGGCCTATCAAGAAGCTGCAGGTATCGTGTTATTAGAAGCGATTACTGCAGGTTTACCGATTATTGTCACAGAAGTGTGTGGATATGCTTCATTTATTAGCCAAGCTCAATGCGGTATTGTGGTAAATGAACCTTTTGAACAAACCGTTTTAAACTTGGCTTTAGAAAATAGTTTAAAAAATCCGGCTCAATTAGCACAATGGGCAAGTAATGCGTGCTATTTTGCGGATACAGAAGATTTGTATAGTTTACCAGAAAAAGCCGCAGATATTATTTTAGGGGGAAGCAAATGATTGAGTTAAAAACCCCTTTTAGTGAATTATGGAAAAATAAAGATCCCTTTATCGAAGCTGATAAGTTACAAGGTGAAGTTTTTCGTGCGTTAGAGACACGTAAAACGCTGCGTTTTGAACTTGAAGGGCGTAGCTATTTTATAAAAATTCATTATGGGACTACACTGAAAGAAGTCCTTAAAAACTTATTATCTTTTCGGTTGCCGGTATTAGGGGCTGATAGAGAGTGGAATGCTATTCATCAACTTACCCAAGTTGGAGTGGATACTATGAATGGCCGGGCGTTCGGGCAAAAAGGGGTTAATCCTCTTCGTCGCCACTCCTTTATTATTACTGAAGATTTGACCCCGACGGTGAGTTTGGAAGATTATTGTGCAAATTGGTTAGATAACCCGCCAACTTTCAGTACCAAGCAAATGATTATTCGTCGGGTCGCGAAAATGGTGCGTAAAATGCACGCAACGGGTATTAACCATCGTGATTGTTATATTTGCCATTTTTTACTGCATTTGCCATTTACGGGAAATGAAGAGCAGCTAAAAATATCGGTTATTGATTTGCACAGAGCACAACTCAGAAATTCTGTTCCAATTCGTTGGCGAAATAAAGACTTAATTGGTTTATATTATTCATCATTAAATATTGGGCTCACTCAGCGTGATGTTCTTCGTTTTATGAAAGTCTACTTTGGCTTATCGCTACGAGATATTTTGCAACAGGAAGCGTCATTGATCGCTAAAGCGGAAAGCAAAGCTGCACAAATTAAAGAACGTACAATTAGAAAGTCATTGTAAGTCAAAGAAAGAAGAGAGATATAAATGTTCTTCAATAAAGAAAATGCGGTTACACAACAAATTGATTTATCGTCATCTGATGCGATTGTTAATAATGATAGCTTACATATTTCCTATGGGATTGACCGTAATTTTCTATATGGTTGTGGGATCTCGATTGCTTCTTTATTGAAAACCAATCCTGATATCTCTTTTTCATTTCATGTATTTACTGACTATTTTGATGATGAGCAAAATAAATTATTTAAACAGCTCGCTGAGCAATATAAGACGAGTATTAAAGTTTATTTAGTTGACTGTGAACAGCTTAAATCGCTTCCAAGTACCAAAAATTGGTCATATGCAACTTATTTTAGGTTTATTATTGCGGACTACTTTTCAAACCAGTTAAATAGAATGATCTATATGGATGCAGATATTATGTGCCAAGGAACGCTGCAGCCATTGCTAAATATTCAATTTAAAGATGATGAAATCGCTGCTGTTGTGCCTGAAAGGGATCGCAATTGGTGGCAAAAAAGAGCTGATGCTCTAGGAGTCCCAAGTATTGCTTCGGGGTATTTTAATGCAGGGTTTTTAGTTTTAAATTTAGTGAATTGGTCAAAATTTGATATCTCAACTAAAGCAATGGATTTACTTTCCCAAGATGCTGTGAAAGCAAAATTATCCTATTTAGACCAAGACATTTTAAATATGCTATTAACAGGGAAAGTCATTTACCTTGATGGCAAATATAACACTCAATACAGCATCAATTATGAGCTGCAAAAAGGCAAAAAAGAAAACCCAATCACGCCTGAAACGGTATTGATTCATTATATTGGCCCAACTAAGCCTTGGCATGAGTGGGCGAATTATCCAACAGCTCAACCCTTTATTAGTGCAAAGGACGCATCGCCTTGGAAAGATATTCCATTACTGAAGGCTAAAAGCAGTAATCATTTGCGTTATTGTGCGAAGCATATGTTTAACCAAGGAAAGGTTTTCTCTGGGATAAAAAATAATCTCCAGTATTTCTGGGTTAAACTAAGTTAAATAATAATTGGGTAAGTTATGTCTTTTTTAGAAAGAAATGAAAGTATTCTCTCAAAGTATAACAAGACTTTGGTACTAATTTTTGTTGTTCTTTTTTTTGTAGAAAATGTAACGAGATATAAGCATATTCTGTTCTATTTGATGATAGCGACATCTTTGGTTTATCTATCCTTAGATACAAAAAAAGTGTTGGAAAAATTAAATAATAAGCTATTATATTTGGTTGGTGCTTTTTCTGTCTTTCTTTATATATCAGTAAGTTATTCGGACATACCAAGTGTATCGATTAAGACCCTCAACAATAATTTATTAAATTATGGAATACTAAGTTTATCTCTTTTATTGCCGATTATTTTATATAGAGAAAGCCTAAAAGATATTTCAAAACTATTATTAACGAGTTTTACTGCATCGTTAGCCTTAGTTTTACTTGTTGAGTTATACCGCTACTATATAGCTTATCAGCAGGATATCTTGCCGTTTACTACCTATGATTTTAGGCATGTTTCGGATGCGTTAGTTTTTTTCTTTCCAATACTTCCTATTCTTTGGTATTTATTGCCTAAATCTAAACTTACTTATTTCTATATTTTAAGTATTGTATTTCTGTTTGTTTTACTTGGAACACTAGCTCGGGGGGCATGGGTTGCAGTTGCAGTCGCTGGGTTATTATTTTTGTGTTTTAAACGTCCTTGGAAGCTAATTGGGGTTGTATTATGCCTTTCGGTAATTTCACTTGTTTCAATTAAACTAATTTATCCCGATACAAGTAAAAAACTATTTTATAAGCTAGAGCAGACAGATAGCACTCACCGTTATACTAATGGTACGCAAGGAACCGCTTTTGAGCTCATATTGGAAAATCCAGTTATCGGATATGGTTTTGGCGATAAAATCTATCATGAAAAGTATAATAGTGTTGTAAAAAATCACCCTGAATGGACATTTAAGCAGTCTATCGGGCCTCATAATATTTGGCTTTATATTTGGTTTGGTGCGGGTATTGCAGGGTTGGCGATATTTAGTGCGGTATTTTTGTCAATGTGTTGTGCCTCAATGAAAGGGATAAAAAATAGGTCTGATGAACCGGAAATTTACTTTGCCTTCATTGCATTGCTGTTAAGTCTTATTGGCTTTTATCTGGTTCGTGGGATGTTTGAACAAGTGGACCTTAAACCCTTAGGTGTTCTTTTGGGGTTTTTAATCGCCATGATGGGGCATTGTTCAACCAAGCAGAAGAGAGTGTGCCATGAATAACCTGATAATAAATAAATATCTGCTAAATGAGGGGGCTAATGCTAGTAATACCTCATTATCATGTATTGATGTTATTTATGGTTCGGATGAAAACTATCAGTTTGGTGCGGGAGTTTCAGCGGTTTCTTTGCTCATTAATAACCCAAATACGTTCTTCAGATTTCATTATTTTTTAGATAAAGTCAGCCCTAGCTTTTTAGAGAAATTGAAGGCTATTTCTCATCAGTTTTCAGCTGAATTTCATGTTTATGAGTTGGATAATCAATTATTAAAAACATTACCGGCTTCTGATGTTTGGTCCTCAGCGATGTACTTTCGGTTAGTTGCTTTAGATTATCTTTCGAAAGATTATGATGTTGCCTTATATTTAGATGCGGATGTTATCTGTAATGGTCAATTAGATTTGGCAGCTAATTTAATTGGAGACAAAGTTTGTGGTGTTATTGCTGATGACATCGGTGTAAGAACAAAAAGTGAAACGCGACTACACACACCACAGTTAGCTGAGACCTATTTTAACTCGGGTGTTATGTTTGTGAATTTAAAGAAGTGGCACGAGAAACGAGTTACTCAGCAATGTTTTGAGTTATTGTCTGCAAAAAATGCGAAACAACGGTTTAAATACCCTGATCAAGATGTATTAAACCTTATTTTAAGAAATGACCTGATACTGCTTAATAAAAAATTTAATACAGTTTACACCCTAAAAAATGAGCTGTATGACCGAACACATCAAAAATACCAAACCATTATTACACCCGAAACGGTTTTAATTCATTACACTGGTGTGAGTAAACCTTGGCACACATGGGCGAATTATCCTTCTTCTCAGCCTTTTTATAAAGCATTAGCACAATCACCTTGGACAAAGGATGATTTAAAACGTGCCACTAAATTTGTTGAAAGGAAAAAAGAATATAAGCACCTATTAAAGCGAGGTGCTTATTTATCAGGTATTTTGTCGGGTATTTGCTATTTGTTTGAAAAATACGCAAAAAAAAGAAAATAATATGATGATTAATAAAATTATCTTAACAGTTTCTCCTATATTTTCTATACCGCCTAAAAGTGCGGCAGCAATTGAATCGTGGATGTACAATGTCGCCAAACGATTAGACATTGAAAACCGAATCGTTTGTATACGAAATGATGGGTATAGTGCTCATTCTGTTGTTAATAAGTATTGTGAAATTGAGCGTATTAAGTTTGGAAAAGTGTATACAAGGCTATTCAAGAAATGGACAAGATTAGACCCATATTCTTATGCAGATAGAATTGTCAAAATTAAACATCAATTTTCGCCAAACCCGAATGAAAGTGTTATTTTTGTTCACAATCATATTAAATCCTTCAAAAAAATAATTAAGAAAGAAGGACATAATAATGTTGTGTTACACATGCATAATTTGTACGAGCCTAAAGATGTCCCTGAGAACATAAAAATCATTGTGCCAAGCCATTTTATGAAAAATTGGTACAGAGAACGTTTACCAAATGCGCTTATTGAAGTGGTCCGTAATGGGTTTGATGGTGAAATCTATGCTCAGCCTCCTGAGGTCAAACGTGAGGATTTTGGGTTAACAGCAGAAGATAAAATAGTTTTATTCGCTGGCCGAATCGCTAGGGATAAAGGATTACTTGAATTAATGCAGGCGTGCGAGACTTTCTTTAAAAAAGGCCCTCGTTATAAGCTCGTCATTGTGGGTGACCCAAATGCCGCGTTAAAAGGTGAATTAGCGCAATATCAAGATGAAGTAAAAGATTATGCAAAAAATTTGGATGAACAATGTATTTTCTTAGGTGGTGTTCATCCTGAAAAGATCCGACACTATTATTCTCTTGCGGATGTGGTTGCTGTACCTTCCATCGCCCCAGAGCCATTTTGTATGGTCGCATTAGAGGCGATGGCTTCCGGGCGCCCTGTGATAGCGAGCCAGCGAGGAGCAATGGTGGAATTTATTTCACATAATGAAACTGGGTTTATTTTCAGGGAGCCACTTTCGCCTTTAAGTATGGCTGAAGATATTACTAGTGCGTTAGAGCACCCAAATAGCCAAGACATAGCCTATCATGCCAAAAAACATGCTTATGATAATTTCACTTGGGAAATTGTTAAAGATGAGCTCATGAGGGTGATTGCAAAATGGTATCCCTAAGCAAGAAATGTGAGTTTATATATGCCAGAACTACCAGAAGTTGAAACCAGCCGCCGTGGAATAGAGCCACATTTAGTCGGAAATACAATCTCTTATGCAGTTGTACGCAACAGTCGATTACGTTGGCCGGTCAGTGAACAAATTAAAAGCTTATCAGATGAAGCGGTTCTGAGTGTCCAACGTCGGGCCAAATATCTACTGATTGAATTGCAAACAGGTTGGATTATTGTTCATTTGGGAATGTCTGGTAGTGTGCGTATTTTGACCGAAGAATTACCTGAAGAAAAACATGACCATGTGGATTTAGTTATGCGAGATGGCAAAGTGCTGCGCTATACGGACCCTCGTCGTTTTGGCGCATGGCTCTGGTGTGATGATTTAGAAAACAGTTCGGTACTTGCACACTTAGGACCTGAGCCATTATCAGATGCCTTTAATCCCCAATATCTTTATGAATTAGCGCAAAAGAAAAAAGTGGCCGTTAAGCCGTGGTTAATGGATAACAAAGTGGTTGTTGGTGTGGGTAATATTTATGCCAATGAAGCATTATTTGCGACGAAAATATCACCTGAAAAAATCACTAATACATTAACATTGGCTGAAATTACTGAACTCGTGCAACAGATCAAAAAGGTGTTACAACGCTCCATTGAGCAAGGCGGCACGACACTAAAAGATTTTTTACAGTCGGATGGTAAGCCGGGTTACTTTGCCCAAGAATTGTTTGTCTATGGGAAAAAGGGGGAACCCTGCTCAATGTGTGGTACGCCAATAGAAAGCATTAAACAGGGGCAACGCAGTACTTTCTTTTGTCCGCAGTGTCAAAAATAGTGCGCTTTTGCTATTTTTTATTGAGTTTCTTTAGCATTGCCTCAGCAACCACTGGGGGTAGGAAAGACGAAATATCACCATCGTGAAGGGCAACATCTTTGATTAAAGAAGAAGAAACAAAGGACAAACTTTGCGATGGTAATAAAAATACGGTTTCCAAGTCAGGAACAAAATGGCGGTTCATATTCGCTAATTGCCACTCATATTCGAAATCAGCCACAGAACGAACGCCACGAATAAGAATATTAGCGCCATTTTTTTGTGCAAAATTAGCCATCAATTCAGAAAACCCAACAACTTCAACATTATCAAGGTGAGAAGTCACCTCTTTAGCAAGGGCAACGCGCTCATCAAGGGAAAACATCGGGTTTTTTCGTTGGCTATTTGCAATAGCCAACAAGACATGGTCAAACATTGCTGCTGCTCGGGTAACAATATCAACATGTCCTGATGTCACAGGGTCAAACGTACCAGGGTAAATAGCCTTATGTTTCATGGCGATAGTATCTCGTTGTTTGTATTTTCTATTCGAAAAAATAGCATGAATAAGCGCTAACATTATCGGCTATCTAGCATGGTTGCAACTGTAGATAAGATTTTACTGCTATTTTTAGGTGCATATTCTGCACACTTTTATCTGAGCTTTATGGTAAGATAGCGCCAATTTTGGTAAGTGAATCAGATCGAATGTTATTGCTGCGTTTATATCAGGTACTTCTTTATCTTATCCAGCCATTTATATGGGTTCGCCTATTGCTGCGCAGCCGTAAAGCGCCTGCGTATCGTAAACGTTGGGGCGAACGTTACGGCTTTTGTGCAGGAAAAGTAAAACCTCAAGGCATTTTATTACATTCAGTTTCTGTCGGGGAAACTCTTGCAGCCGTTCCACTAGTTCGTGCACTTCGCCATCACTATCCGTCTCTGCCAATTACAGTAACAACAATGACGCCAACTGGCTCAGAGCGTGTTCTTTCTGCATTTGGCGACGATGTTGACCACGTCTATTTACCTTATGACCTCCCTGGTTCTATGCGACGTTTCCTAAAACAAGTCGACCCAAAGCTTGTGATCATTATGGAAACTGAATTATGGCCAAACATGATTAACCAATTGCATAAACGTAAAATTCCATTGGTTATTGCAAATGCAAGACTTTCTGAGCGCTCTGCTGCTGGGTATCAAAAGCTCAGTAGCTTTGTGAAACGTATGCTACGTAATGTCACTATGGTCGCAGCACAACATCAGGAAGATGGTGAACGTTTCGTTCAATTAGGGTTGCGGCGGATGCAATTGAGTGTAACTGGGAGTCTGAAGTTTGATATCTCTGTAACGCCTGAATTAGCTGTCAGGGCAATAACTTTACGCCGCCAATGGGCAGCACATCGCCCAGTTTGGATAGCGACCAGCACTCATGAGGGTGAAGAAGCCATTGTTTTAGAAACACATCAACAGTTATTAAAACGATTTCCTGATCTATTATTAATTTTAGTACCACGCCACCCTGAACGCTTTGCAAAAGCAGAAGAGCTAACTCAAAAAGCTGGTTTAACGTTTATTCGTCGTAGTGCCAATACGATCCCTACTGCAGATATCCAAGTGGTGATTGGCGATACCATGGGCGAATTGATGTTGCTATATGGAATTGCGGATATTGCCTTTGTTGGGGGAAGCTTGGTCGAAACTGGGGGGCATAACCCACTCGAAGCAGCAGCCCATGCGCTACCCGTGTTAATGGGGCCTCACACATTTAATTTTAAAGATATTTGCGGAAAACTGACTCAAGCAGATGGCTTAATTACGGTGACAGATAGTGAATCGATGGCTCAAGCCGTGACGAGTTTGCTTTCTGATGAAGATTACCGGTTATATTATGGACGTCATGCCGCCGAAGTTCTTCATGAGAACCAAGGTGCCCTTCAAAGATTATTAAAACTATTGCAACCCTATTTGCCTCCGCGAGAGCAATAATGCCAAGTAATGTCTTTTTTTGAATATTAACTTGAACATTACAACAATAGATTGTGAATATTTTCTGGCACATCCTAGTATTGCATTTAAACTATAGTACACTGCCTCGTTTATTATAGAGTCATTCGATTTGGTTTATTACTATTAGGGTAGTATCCAAATGGAATGTTGGAACTTTTGCTTATCTTTCTAAGACTATATGCCAGCCATTAATCAATCAATTTCAAATAAATATGTTTATATATGGGTCATAAGCTATGCCATAGTTTGGATCTTAGCGAGTTTTTATTTCGACCCTACTGTACCTTATGACACAGTAGAGGCAGTGAATTGGGGAATGAATGGGGAGTGGGGATCACCTAAAAACCCATGGTTTGTTGGTGTAATGATGTGGCCTGCAATTTACCTCGATATACCCTATAGCTTTTATTGGTATTTTAGCCATTTTGTGGGTATTGCATTTGGCTTACTTGGGGTATGGAAACTAGCCTTCCGTTTAACTGGGCGTCGCGATTTCGCTTGGTTTGCAATGCTAATGTTGAATTTATCGGGTGTCATTAATTTCGATATCATTCCTTATAATGATAACTATATTCTAGTGACATTATGGCCTTGGGTTATTTATTTCTTTTTACGTGCGGTTGATGATAACCCAGTATGGTGGTTACCATTTGCCTTATTTGCAGGCCTTGCAACAATGGGGAAATATTCAACGTTGGCGCTAGTTGGGTCTGTTTTCTTGTTAACTATATTTGTGAAACAGGTTCGCCAAAGTTACCGTCATCCTGTTTTTTACCTTGCGATTGCATTGTGGTTTGCTTTGGTATTGCCAAATTTCTTTTGGTTGATGGCAACGGACTTTTCGGCTTTCAAATGGGTGGATTCACAAATCGACCCTGGGTTTAATCTTCACACCACACAAGCGGCACTAAGCGTGTTTTACCCATTAGTGATTGCGGCGATTGTCGTTTATAGCTGTGGTGGAAAGCTAGGGTGGCCTAAAGCTTTGCCTAACCGCATGGCTAACTTCATTATTTTATTTCCATTAGTGGTGATATATGGCTGGTTCTCTTTCCACGATGGTGGTCGAATAACTGAATGGCTGCAGCCATTTATGGCTATCAGCGCACCGCTATTTGTTGGTTCAATAATAGAAATGCCAAGAAAACCGTTTAAGAAGTCATTAGTGGGTTTTGCAATTTTTGGTGTTTTAGTGGTAGTTGGCTATATTACCGTTCAGGCTGCGAATATTCGTGGAGCGGGGCAAAAATTTATTGGTGTTAAAACCTTAATTGCAGATGGGGAACAGCGTTGGTATGAACGTTATAACACACCTGTAAAATATGTCGGTGGCGAAGATAATCAGTATCAATGGTTTATTATTTATGGCAAGGACAGACCACATGTCATTCAGCCTTGGTCTATGGAAAAGCATATGCCACCGAATGTGTATAACCGTGAGATTACGGAAGCTGAAATTCGTCAACATGGTGCTTTATTACTGGGTAAAAAATACGATGATTGTGCCCATGAAAACTTCGCTAAGGTTCGTAAGTTCTGGCCACAATTTACGATAGAAAAAGAAGATGTGATTTATCGTTCTGAGCCAGATGCAGAACCTGAAACCATGTGCTTTGGGTTTATTGCGCCAGAGAATATGAAATAGGGCATAGTAAGCTGATATAAATAAACGGTTACTTTATATTTAAACGCTAACCGTTTATTTTATCGTGTCAATTAGTTGCCGATAAACTTCGTCAGCACTAATACTTGCCATTGAATTATCAACTGACTTAATTTCATGCTGCCCTTGCCCATATCCTCCAATCAAGCCGGGGTCAGTAGGGCCAAACAGGGTAAAATTGGGTTTATCAAGCGCGGCTGTTAAATGGCTAAGCCCAGTATCGACAGAAACCACGGCTTTAGCATTAGCAATTTGCTGTGCAACTTCGGCTAAAGTAAGTTTAGGTAAAACCTCTACAAAATCAAAGTCTTTTGCTAATCGCTCTGCGCGCTGTTGCTCATGAGGTGCTCCCCACGGTAATTTGATTTTGATACCACTCCCAGCCATTAGCCCGATGAGTTCTCGCCAATTTTCTTCAGGCCAGTGCTTATCATCACGAGTAGTTGAGTGCAGGAAAATGACATAAGGGCTTTGATGCTCTTCTGTTGACTGCAAAAAGTGGCGAGCAATTGCGTAATCCCCTTGCTGTGTTGGGCAGGCGTAATCAAGACTCTTGGCAAATAACTGGCGAATACGTTCAACGGCATGTTGTTGCTTACTAATTGCGTAACGATGGTCATAAAAGAAGCTGGCTAATGGTTCGCGAATACTATGGCGATCATAGCCATGTTTATCGCCATGAGCTAAGCGGGTGACAAGAAAGGCGCTCTTCAATAACCCTTGCGCATCAATGATTGCGTCATAATGAGTTGCTTGTAATTTCTTGCGAAATTCTGCACGTTCGGCTCTGATCGGTGCAGAAAACCAATTTTTACGCCAGCGACGAATGGCCACAGGGATCACTTGGTTAACGGCACTATGCCATGTTGGAATTTGTGCAAAGCCTTCTTCAACGACCCAATCGAACTGGATATCGGGTATGGCTTGTTGTGCATCGGTCAGCGCAGGTAATGAGTGTAAAACATCTCCCATTGAAGATGTTTTGACTAATAATACTCTCATCATTCAATACCTATATTTAACCGAGCTAACGCATCGATAACTAATTGGGGTTGGATATCAATCAAACTTTGGTGATAACCACTTTCACCGTCACCTTTACGCACTTTGTGGTACCCCGTAATTAGGCGGATCACTTCTGCTTTATCTGATAATGGCGGTGTAAAGTCAGGGCTACTTGGGCCATATAAGGCGACAAGAGGTTTACCTAGCGCTGCCGCGACATGCATCAAACCAGAGTCATTACTGACAACTGCAGTACAGGCATCGATTAGATTAACAGCTTGTTCTAAAGATGTTTTCCCTGAAAAATTATGGCAATGCAATTTAGCATCATCGGTCAGCTCTAAACGAATGGCTTCACCCGCTTCGTGGTCTTTTTGTGAACCAAATAGCAACACTTGATAGCCTTTTTGGCTAATGAGTGTTTGAGCAAGAGAAGCGTAGTGGTAGTGGGGCCAACGTTTGGCGGGCCCAAATTCTGCGCCTGGGCAAAAACCAATAACAGGGCGAGAACCTTCAACCCCAAAGGTTTGCAGAGTTTCAGTGACTTCTTGCGGTATAGTCACCAGTTTAGGCGGTAAAATAGGTGTCGGAATATCAGCAGCTGATCGAATAGTTTGCTTATCATAAGCAAGCGCAACATACCGCTGCACCATTAAAGGAAAAGCGTCTTTATTGAGTGGGCGAATATCATTGAGTAGACCATAGCGCATTTCACCACGCCATCCCGTTCTTTTGGGGATTTTTGCGAAGAAAGGCACAAGTGCAGACTTTAAGGAATTGGGTAACACAATCGCTTGGTCATAGCCATTTGCCTGCAAACTTTGGCCTAATCGACGACGTTCACCAATTTCCAGTGCACCATGCCCAAGCGGCATAGGAATGGCTTCGCTAACTTCAGGCATTTTGGCGAGTAAAGGACGGCACCATTGTGGCGCCATCACGTCAATCTGTGCATGGGGATGTAAAGCCTTGATCGTGCGATAAAGGCTTTGTGACATCATCATATCCCCTACCCATGAAGGGCCGATCACCAATATTTTCATAAATGATTTTTCAGAAATAAGCGTTACGCGTCTTTATTGAGCAAGTGCATATATTCGGTGACACCTTCTGCAACCGTTTTAAATGGTGCAGTATAGCCAGCGGCACGTAGCTTAGTGAGGTCAGCTTGTGTGAAGCTTTGGTAACGACCTTTTAATTTTTCAGGGAACTCAATGTATTCGATGGCCACATTTTTATCTTTGTGGAATTCAGTAACAGCATCAGCAACAGCTTGGAAAGATTCCGCACGTCCTGTACCACAGTTAAAAATACCTGAAACATTATTTTCCCAGAACCATAAATTGACCGCAGCCACATCACCCACATAAATAAAGTCACGGCGGAAAGTATCGCTACCTTCGAACAGTTTTGGGTTTTGCCCTTCATTAATTTGTTTATTTAAGTGGTAAGCAACGCTTGCCATGCTGCCTTTATGGTCTTCATTTGGCCCATAGACATTGAAATAGCGGAAACCACAGACTTGTGAGTCCGCTTCTGGCAGAATTTCACGTACATATTGGTCAAATTGGAATTTTGAGTAACCATAGACATTCAATGGTTTTTCGAATTGGCGTTCTTCAATAAAGTTATCACTGCGGCCGCCATAAGTTGCTGCGGAAGAAGCGTATAAGAACGGGATTTCACGGTCTAGACAATAGTGCAGTAACTCTTTCGAGTACTGGTAGTTATTGTCCATCATATATTTTCCATCCCATTCAGTGGTTGACGAGCAAGCGCCTTCATGGAATACCGCATCGACATCACCGAAATCATCACCCGCAATGATGCTGCCAATAAAATCTTCTTTATCTGCATAATCCGCAATATCAAGGTCAACAAGGTTAGCGAATTTAGTGCCGTCTTTCAGATTATCAACGACTAAGATATCTGTACGGCCGATTGCGTTTAGGGCTTTAATAATATTGCTGCCAATAAAACCAGCTCCACCAGTGACTATGATCATTGGGTATACCTCAAATGGGTTAAGAAAATAGAATCGTAATTGGTGACTATAATAACATCTCTTGGCGCAGACGGTAGCATTGATAGAAGAGAATTGAGCTGACACTTAAATGAGAACAAGGTAAATATCGTGATCTTGGCTACAAACTTGACTTATTTATGCTGTGAATATCGCCACACATAGAGACTATTATTAAACTCTATTAATAGAAACTATTCAGGAAGAAATCATGTCAAAAAGATTTTATCAGCAGATTCAAGAACAATTGGTACAAATTGAAGCCGATGGATTATTTAAAAACGAACGCATTATTACGACTTCACAAGATGCTGACATTGAAATTGTAGGTGGCCAGCGGGTTATTAATTTCTGTGCAAATAATTACCTTGGTCTTGCTAACCATCCCGCGCTCATCGAAGCCGCTAAACAGGGAATGGATAGCCATGGTTTTGGTATGGCGTCTGTACGCTTTATTTGTGGAACGCAAGACAGCCACAAAGTTTTAGAGCGCAAATTGGCAGATTTTCTGGGCATGGAAGATGCGATTCTCTATTCATCCTGTTTTGATGCAAATGGTGGGCTATTTGAAACCTTGTTAGGGCCGGAAGATGCGATTATTTCAGATGCATTAAATCATGCATCCATTATTGATGGGGTTAGGTTAAGCAAGGCTAAACGCTACCGCTACAGCAATAATAATATGGTGGAATTAAAAGCACGTTTAGAGGAAGCCAAAACAGCAGGGGCTCGCCATATTTTAATTGCCACAGATGGCGTGTTCTCAATGGATGGCGTTATCGCTGATTTAAAATCCATTTGTGACCTTGCGGATGAATACCAAGCGTTGGTGATGGTGGATGACTCACATGCTGTTGGTTTTGTTGGGGAAAATGGTCGTGGTAGCCATGAGTACTGCGATGTGATGGGGCGTATCGATATTATCACGGGGACATTAGGTAAAGCCCTTGGCGGCGCATCCGGCGGTTATACGGCAGCGAAAAAAGAGGTCGTTGAATGGCTGCGTCAGCGTTCTCGTCCTTATTTGTTTTCGAATTCTCTCGCCCCTGCGATTGTTGCCGCATCTATCAAAGTGATTGATATGATGAAAGAAGGCCATTCATTACGTGAAAAATTATGGCGTAATGCCGTGTTATTTAGAGAAAAAATGACCACAGCGGGTTTTTCCCTCGCTGGTGCTGACCACGCCATCATCCCTGTTATGTTAGGTGATGCCAAACTCGCCCAAATTTTTGCGAAAGAGCTACTCGATGAAGGTATTTATGTCACGGGCTTTTTCTACCCTGTTGTACCGCAAGGCCAGGCACGTATTCGTACTCAGATGTCTGCAGCACATAGTGAGGAGGATATTTTACACGCTGTTGAAGCATTCACCCGCATTGGTAGAAAACTAAAAATAATCAAATAAAAGGTCTTTTATGAAAGCACTGTCCAAACTGAAAGCTGAACCAGGTATATGGATGACAGATGTTCCGAAACCGGAACTCGGGCACAATGATGTGATGATCAAAATTCGTAAAACTGCGATTTGCGGTACGGATGTACATATCTATAACTGGGATGAATGGTCGCAGAAAACCATTCCTGTCCCAATGGTTGTCGGTCATGAATATATAGGGGAAATTGTTGCGATTGGACAGGAAGTCAAAGGCTTTAAAATTGGTGACCGAGTGTCAGGGGAAGGGCATATTACTTGCGGCCACTGCCGAAACTGCCGTGGTGGCCGTACTCATCTTTGCCGCAATACGATTGGGGTGGGGGTTAACCGAGAAGGGTGTTTTGCTGAATATCTGGTGATCCCTGCATTTAATGCTTTTAAAATTCCCGATAATATCCCTGATGAAATAGCGGCTATTTTTGACCCATTTGGCAACGCAGTTCATACGGCTCTTTCCTTTGATTTAGTGGGGGAAGATGTGCTGGTTTCAGGTGCTGGCCCTATAGGTATCATGGCGGCTGCAGTGTGCCGACATGTGGGGGCCCGCCATGTTGTTATCACGGATGTGAATGACTATCGACTTGAATTGGCGAAAAAAATGGGTGTTTCCCGTGCAGTGAACGTCAGTCGTGAAAATTTAAAAGACGTGATGAATGAGTTGGGGATGAAAGAAGGTTTTGATGTTGCACTGGAAGTTTCTGGTTCACCAGCAGCTTTTCAGACCATGTTAGACACCATGAACCACGGTGGCAGAATTGCACTATTAGGGATTCCCCCTGCTTCGATGGCAACAGATTGGAGCCAAGTAATATTCAAAGGACTGTTTATTAAGGGAATTTATGGCCGTGAGATGTTTGAAACATGGTATAAAATGGCGACACTCATTCAATCTGGTTTGGATTTATCACCGATAATTACCCATCAATTCTCGATTGATGAGTTCCAAAAAGGCTTTGATATCATGCGTTCAGGCCAATCTGGTAAAGTGATTTTAAACTGGGATTAAATTAATTATCTCGATTCCCCTTTTTGGCTTTTTTGAACCAAGAAGGGGAATCGAAAATGATCTACTGCTGTTGCTTGAAAAGCGGGCGCTTTTGGGCTCTATCGCCCTGTACCAACAAAGGTTGTAAAGCCTTATCGTTATAAATACTCTCAACCACAAACATAATAAAATCAATCCCCTGTGGCTTAGAAGGCGGTAATGTAAACTCACATATACCGAGTTCTTGCGGAATAATCACATTTTCTGGTTGGCTAGCCGCTTCGGGTTGCACAACAGTAGCATCTTTGGTTGGTGGTGTTTTTATTTCATCTTGTACTGCTTGCTTAGTTTGAGGTTGTGTCGGTGTCTTTTTCGCTTCTTCAGATAGCATTCTTAATGATGTTGGTTGTTTAGTTGAAGATTGAGGGCTAAGCAGAGCGCTAACGGCCACTAATTCGACATCAGCAGGGAGTTGGGCAAGGTATTTTTGTAAGGCGCGTACGGTAGATGGGTGTGGATGGCCAATTGCTACCGCACTACCGTGTTTGCGCGCATAGGCAACGGCTTTATTCAATTGAGTGCGCGTTTCTTCTTCCGATTGGTGGTTATCAATAAAAATATGGCGACGTAACGTGGGAACGCCGTATTCTTTGGCGGCATTACCTGCTTGGGTATTCCCAATGGTTACGCTATCGAGGAAAAACAAGTTTGACTTTGACAGGCTGCGCATCACGTTCTGCATACCGGGTAAGCTTGATGTCATCTCGCTCCCCATATGGTTATTCATGCCTTTTGCATAAGGAACTCGGGTTATCGCATTTTTAATAATACGGTCAATTTCCTCTGCACTCATTGATGGAGCTAATGTGTCTTTCTCTAGCGGTTGTTTGCTCAATGGTTTCATTGGCATATGGATGAGAATATCGCGCCCTTGCTGATGGGCTTTTTCTGCGACTTCACGGCCATGGGGAGAGCTCGGTAAAATTGCAATAGTTACCGCAGGGGATAACGCTAGAATTTGGTTGTCTTCTTTAACGCGATAACCAAAATCATCAATCACAATCGCCAATTTTGCCGCACTCACCGGTAGACACATCATTAATAATGACAAAACAATGAGTGGTCGAACGGGTAAGTGCTTCAGCATAACGTTATCCTAATTAATTGAATTTAAAATTTATCGCCCTAACTATATTTATCGGCCTAACCATGGACGTGGGTTTACGGTTTTACCTTGTCTGCGGATTTCAAAATAGAGTGCTGGCCGCTCTTGGCCGCCACTGCTACCCACTAAGGCGACCGGCTGCCCTGCTCTAACCTCTTGGCCGACATTCACTAAGGCGCTCTGGTTATAGCCATAGAGGCTCATATCCCCTTTACCGTGTTCAACGACGACAACTAGCCCATAGCCTTGTAACCAGTCAGCCAGTAGCACGCGCCCATCGGCGATAGCTTTGACTTGGGTTCCTTCATTAGCGGCGATAACCATGCCTTTCCAACGTAACTCGCTGGAAATGACATCCCCATAGTTATGGAGTAATGAGCCGCGAACAGGCCAAATAGCTTGCCCAGCAGGGCGCCCTAAACCACCTGTACGTGACATCAGTGAGCGTTCACTTTCAGATGGTTTATAGGTTGAGCCTTTCTGTTTGGCTTGCCGTTCTTTTTCAGCCACTTGCACGCGAATACGTGCCGCTTCTTTGGCTTCTCGCTCTGCTCGGGCTTTGGCTTCACGTTCAGCGCGGGCAATCTTATCGCGTAATCTCGCTTCGTTTTGTTTTAGAACAGCAAGATTTTTTTGGTCTTCTTTTAATGTACTTTCAAGGGCATTTAGGGTTTTTTGCCGCGAAGCGCGTGCGTTATCCAGCTTACGCTTTTCTTGTTGTTGGCGTGCCAGCGTTGTTTTTTGTTCGGCTTGTTTTTTTTGTTCGAGTTCTTTTTGTTCTTGTAATTCTTTAGTGGTTTCTTCTAAAGCAACAATATTTTTTTCACGCGCCTGATTTAAATAGCTGTAATAGGCCAAAATACGTTCTTCTCGTTGGCCTTCTTCACCTTTGAACATTAGGGTTAACCCTTGGTGTTTACCTAACCGAAAGGCCGCATCTAGTTGGTCAGCTAATAATTTCTCTTGTTGTTGTTTTTTGGTTTGTAGCTGCTTGATATTGCTATTTAAGGAAACAATTTCTTTATCTAATTGTTTTAGCTGGTTTTGAGTCTCATGTAGGCTACGACCAGCCGCAGAAATACTTTGTTCTTGTTGTTTGAGTTGCTCAAGTAGTGCTGAGCGCTTGGCTTGTTGTTCTTTTACGCTTTTCTCTTTTTCAGCAATACTTTTGAGTAAATCATGTAGCTGGCCTTTATTTTCAGTGATCTGGTTGGCAAACACAGTTTGTGTTGGGGCGAGAACAAGCAGCCCTAACCCAAAGAGAGCGCTAATAGCCTGACGAATAAATGAAATTTTCATTCGATAATGTGTATTGGCCATCGTGATAAATCACCTCAATTAAATGCAATAGTTGATTATTTCATCTGCAAGTGATGGTTTCCAGCACTGTCTAACAAATAGTATTGAAAACATTTATAAATTCGGATTTTTGCCCTGAACTAGAACTATATTAAGTTAAATAATACAGTTTTATTATCACTGATTTATTTTGTATAGCCAGTATTCAATACTTTTTTCTTATTCACTGCCTATTTGAAGCACGACTTAGACCTGTTTCGCACGTTTATGTTAAAATATTTGCGTACCGCCTCGAAACAGAAACGCGGTTTTTCAGTGAACAGTGTTAATTTTGCGTGCCTTAGCGCAAAAAAAACAAGCGAGTTTGCGGGAATTGGCTGTAATTAGCTCAACACAAAGGTATACTCAGAACCCTTTGATATTTGTTTTTAACTAACGGGAGTGATTGCCCCCCATGATCCAAGAAATCATGCAATTTGTAAGCCGGAACATGTTATTGAGTCTGGTTTGGATAGCGCTATTAGTGGCTGTGGTTGTTATGACCTTTAAAGGCCTTTTCTCTAAAACGAAAGTGATTGCTCGTTCACAAGCGATTACACTGATTAATAAAGAAGAGGCGGTTGTTGTCGATTTACGTTCTCGTGACGATTTCCGTAAAGGGCACATTATTGATTCTATTAACTTAACACCGTCTGAAATTAAAGAGAATAATTTAGGTGAATTAGAAAAACACAAACAGAAACCAGTGATTATCGTTTCTGCAAGTGGTATGGAATCAGGTAAACCTGCTGAACAGCTGGCACAACACGGTTTTGAAAAAGTCTTTGTCCTGAAAGAAGGGATCTCTGGCTGGGCAGGTGAAAACCTTCCTTTAGCTCGTGGTAAGAAGTAAGTGAAGATATCCAAGGAGCATACATCAGTATGTGACTTGGGTAGCGTAATGCAGCGAACACCCCTGTAGCTCAGAATAACAGGGTTTCCCTTAAATTATTTGGGCTACAGGTAGGCAGCAAGTGAAGATATCCAAGGAGCATACATCAGTATGTGACTTGGGTAGCACAACGCAGCGAACACCCCTGTAGCTCAGAATAACAGGGTTTCCCTTAAATTATTTGGGCTACAGGTAGGCAGCAAGTGAAGATATCCAAGGAGCATACATCAGTATGTGACTTGGGTAGCGCAATGCAGCGAACACCCCTGTAGCTCAAAGAATAACAGGGAAAATTCATATGGAAGTTAAAGGTACATACACTATGTCAGAACAAAACAACTCAGAAATGGTCTTTCAAATTCAACGCATTTATGCAAAAGACGTTTCATTTGAAGCACCTAACGCACCACACATCTTTCAACACGAGTGGCAACCAGAAATCAAATTAGATTTAGATACTTCTTCAACTCAGCTGTCTGAAGGTGTTTATGAGGTTGTTTTACGTGTCACTACTACGGCAACTTTAGGTGAAGAAACAGCTTTCTTGTGTGAAGTGCAGCAGGCGGGTGTTTTCTCTATCGAAGGCATTGAAGGTACTCAAATGGCACATTGCTTAGGTGCATACTGCCCGAACATCCTGTTCCCATATGCACGTGAAGCGATCACTAGCTTAGTGGGCCGTGGTACATTCCCACAATTGAACTTAGCGCCAGTTAACTTTGATGCACTGTTCATGAACTATTTACAGCAGCAACAAGGTGAACAAGCGCAGAACTCAGAAGCTCAACAGGACGCTTAATGAATACTGCTTCAATGACAGTGATCGGTGCCGGCTCGTACGGCACCGCTTTAGCCATTACGCTTGCACGTAATGCACATCAGGTTGTGCTATGGGGCCATGACCCAAAACACATTCATCAATTAGAACAAGACCGCAGTAATCAGGCGTTTTTGCCTGGCGTTTCTTTCCCTGATAGTTTATCTCTCGAAACGGACTTAAAACGCGCCGTTGAGGCGAGCCCCAATATCTTGATTGTCGTACCGAGCCATGTTTTTGGTGATGTACTAAAACAAATCCAGCCATACTTACGCGCAGACTCCCGTATTATTTGGGCGACTAAGGGCTTAGAAAGGGATACTGGCCGTTTGTTGCAAGAAGTGGCACGTGAGGTATTAGGCAATGAAATTCCGCTGGCAGTACTTTCTGGCCCGACATTTGCGAAAGAATTAGCCGCAGGTTTACCAACGGCAATTTCCGTGGCAGCAAGCAATAGCCAATTTGGTGATGATTTACAAAAATTATTCCATTGTGGCAAGAGTTTTCGCGTCTATAAGAACCCTGACATGGTTGGAGTGCAACTGGGTGGTGCTGTAAAAAATGTCATCGCAATTGGCGCAGGGATCTCCGATGGTATGGGGTTTGGTGCGAATGCACGTACCGCATTGATTACCCGTGGTTTAGCGGAAATGAGTCGTTTAGGTGCAGCTTTGGGAGCAGACCCTGCAACTTTTATGGGGATGGCAGGCTTAGGTGACCTTGTGTTAACCTGTACCGATAACCAATCCCGTAACCGCCGTTTTGGCATGATGCTAGGCGATGGCGTTAGCGTTGAAGATGCAGAAAAAGAGATTGGCCAAGTGGTTGAAGGCTATCGTAATACCAAAGAAGTTCGTACACTGGCTGAGCGGGCAGGTGTTGAAATGCCAATTACTGAGCAAATTTATCAGATCCTTTATCGTCATAAAAATGTGTTAGAGGCAGCGCAAGCCCTATTAGGGCGTGCGACGAAAGATGAAATTGCCGATATGCCAAAGCTGCATGATTAATAAAAATAGATAGGTGAGTGATTATGTCGCGTGAAGAACTGGATAGAATTTGGGGTTTCATTAAAGATGAAGCGAAGTCTCTTGCGGACTGCGAACCACTCCTCGCCAGTTTTTTTAACGCGACATTATTAAAGCACGACAATTTAGGCAGTGCGCTCAGTTATATGCTAGCTAACAAACTGAGCTCACCGATTATGCCTGCTCTTGAAGTGCGCGAAATTGTGGAAGCTGCTTATCGCAATGACGAAAGTATGATTTTCTCTGCGGCAATGGACTTAGCGGCGGTTCGCTTACGTGACCCTGCCGTTGATAAATACTCCACGCCATTATTGTATTTAAAAGGTTTCCACGCCTTGCAAGCCTATCGCATCGGTAATTGGCTGTGGAAAGAAGGCCGCCAAGCGCTGGCGGTTTATTTGCAAAATCAAATTTCTGTTTCTTTCGGTGTCGATATCCACCCAGCCGCCCGCATTGGTTGTGGCATCATGCTTGACCACGCAACGGGTATTGTGATTGGGGAAACGGCCATTGTCGAAAATGATGTCTCAATTTTGCAATCCGTCACATTAGGCGGTACTGGGAAAACCTGTGGCGACCGCCATCCTAAAGTAAGAGAAGGGGTGATGATTGGTGCAGGGGCAAAAATCTTAGGCAATATTGAAATTGGCCGTGGCGCAAAAATTGGCGCAGGTTCTGTTGTACTTCACCCCGTTCCACCACACACCACGGTAGCAGGGGTTCCAGCACGCATTGTCGGTAAACCAACTAGCGATAAACCGTCCTTAGAAATGGATCAAAACTTTAATGGCACTATTTGGGGTTTTGAAAATGGGGATGGGATTTGAGAGAGTTAATTATTTCTGAAACTCGTTATGCCTATTTCTCAAAGATCTTTCTTTTGAATATGTTACCTGCTTTAAACTGAGCAATAGATTTTTTTAGGTGTTCAGCATTGGCTGGAGAGTATAATAAGTAGGCGGTTTCTGTCAGTTTACTATCACTATTTACAGTTTCAGTAGTCGTATTTTTAATTTGTTTTTTAAGACTAATTTTCACCTAATCTCCTCCTTCATTATTTAATGAGAAAATAAAAGCTTATTTTCATAAATCGAGCTGTAATAGGATTCAAAGAATCGGAGTCCATACTATACAGCTCGAATATGGCATTAATCTTTCAATAACGCCCCTGTATACCCCAACTGTCTCCATGCCTCAAACACCACCACAGCCACAGAGTTGGATAAATTCATACTGCGGCTATCTGCCAACATCGGAATACGAATTTTTTGCTCTATTGGCATGTTATCTAGCACATAAGGCGGTAGCCCTCGGGTTTCAGGGCCAAACATCAAATAATCATTTTCTTGATAACTAACATTGCTATGGCTTGGCTTACCTTTAGTGGTTAAGGCAAACACACGGGCACCACATTCAGATTGGTTATTATCAGGGTTTAGCCCTTCACTTTTTAAAAAAGCAAAATAATCATGATGGTGCTTGATATCGGCAAACTCGCTATAGTCCAACCCTGCACGACGTAGGCGTTTATCATCCCATGTAAACCCAAGCGGGTGAATAAGATGTAAATCAAAGCCAGTATTGGCACAAAGGCGAATGATATTGCCGGTATTTGGCGGTATTTCTGGTTCGAATAAAACAATGTGTGGCATAACGTTAAGCTGATATTTGTGATAATAAATGATGGGAAGAGTTTACGCGCAAATGGGTTTGTTTTCATGTGGAACTTTTATAGCAGTCGTAAAAATTATTTGTTTCCTGAAAACAAAAAACGAGCCATTAAGGCCCGTCTATAGAAATAACTCGTTGAGGTTAGCTATTATAGCCATTAGGGTTCATGGACTGCCAACGCCAAACGTCATCAGCCATATCTTGAATGGAGTATTTTGCCGTCCAACCTAAGTCACGTTTAGCTTTTGCAGGTGTTGACCAGTACTCAGCAATATCACCAGCGCGACGGGCTGAAATAGTATAAGGGATTGGCTTGCCAACAGCTTTTTCAAATGCAGCAACGACTTCCAGAACACTTGTTCCTTTTCCCGTGCCTAGGTTGTAGATATGCAATCCGGCTTGCTGGCTGACTTTATTTAGCGCAGCAATATGGCCATCAGCTAAATCCATCACGTGAATATAGTCGCGAACACCCGTACCATCTTTTGTCGGGTAGTCACCGCCAAACACTGCTAACTCTTTGCGACGACCTACTGCGACTTGTGCGATAAATGGTGTCAGGTTGTTTGGAATACCATTAGGGTCTTCACCCATCAAACCTGAATTATGAGCACCTACAGGGTTAAAATAGCGCAACAATGAGATAGACCACTCGTTATCTGCAATATTTAAGTCAGTCAAAATACGTTCAACCATATATTTACTGGTGCCATACGGGCTATTGGTATTACCCACCGATGCTTCTTCCGTTAATGGGATATGCTCAGGCTCGCCATATACAGTTGCCGATGAGCTAAAAATCAGGCTCTTAACACCTGCTTTTTTCATGCTTTCTACTAATACCAATGTGCCATTGACATTAACATCATAGTATTCAATTGGTTTTTGTACCGACTCACCAACAGCTTTCAACCCAGCAAAGTGGATGACAGAATGAATTTGATGATTAGCAAAAATGGACGCTAAAATTTGCCCATCACGCACATCACCTTGGTAAAAGGTTGGCTTAACACCTGTGATAGCTTCAATACGGTTAAGCACTTCAAGGTTGGCATTATGCAAGTTATCTAAAATAACCGGCTGCATCCCTTGCTGGATCATCTGTACACAGGTATGGCTACCAATGTAGCCAAGGCCACCCGTGACGAGAACTTGTTGATTATTCATCTCAATATTCCTGAGTCTTAATATTCGTAATGGTAGTTATAGTCGTCAGACCTTGCATCAATACCATTCAAGATCACACCGGTAATGTCGATATCATTTTGCTTAAAGCGTTTCAGTGATAGATCAACATCTTTCACGGTATTCACACCGTAGAAAGCAATCAGTAATGAGGTACCGACATATTTACCAATAATCGCCGAGTCAGTTATCGCTAAGATTGGTGCGGTATCGATCACCACGATATCGTATTGGTTTTTGACTTTATCTAATAACTGCTTAAAGCGCTCACCCATTAATAACTCAGAAGAGTGAGTGACGTTTTTACCACGACAAATTACATCGAGATTTTCAATCACGTTAGCATGAATGGTCGGTGATTCTAAACTTTGCTGTGATAAGTAGTCAGATAAGCCTGCTTTATTGTTTAACCCAAAGGCTTTGTGCAAACGGCCTTTACGTAAGTCGGTATCGATTAATAATACTTTTTTACCTGCGTTAGCCAGTACCACCGCCATATTGGAGGTAACAAAGCTTTTCCCAACACCCGGTGACGCACTGGTGACCATAACTAGGTTGTTACCTTGGTTCATCACCGAGAAGTACACACTGGTACGTAATGAACGGATAGCTTCGACAGCAGTATCTGCTGGGTTTTCTATCGCTAGTGGGCTCTTATTACCAGCTTCAATGAGTTTTTTCTCATGAGCAGAGAATGGGATAGTGGCATAGACGTTGACACCCAATGCATCAATGTCTTCCGTGCTCTTAATTTTATTATTAAAGAACTCGCGGGCAATTACATACGCACAGCCGATAATAAAACCAAGGATAGTGGCGAGAACAACAATCAGTGATTTTTTCGGTGCCACTGGTTTTGGTTGGGATTCAGCAGAGTCAATAATACGCACATCCGCTGTAATACCGGAGTTCAACACACTGAGTTCCTGCTGTTTCGCCACTAATTGGGTGTAGATGGCCTGTTCTGCTTCAACATCACGGGTTAAACGGACGATTTCTTGTTGGGTATTGGGTAACTTTTGAATATTTTTACTGATTTTTTCTTTTTCACGTAACAACTGTTGGCGCTTATCTAACAGAGACTGATAAGCCGGGTGGTTACGGGTATATAGCTGCTGGATCTCGACCTCTTTAAAGGTCAGTTCATTAAGTTTTTCTTCGACCTGTAATGCAGTATCTAGAGCGGCTTTAGCTTCTAAAGAGAGGTCAATGGATTCATTCTTTTTACGAAAGGCATTGAGCTGGTTTTCGTAGTTATCTAATTTCTTTTTAATCGTAGGTAAGTAGTCATCTAAAAATACAAGCGTATTGTTAGTGACTTCTTTTTTACGTTCGGTATTTTGGTCAACATAGTTTTGGATAACACTGTTGAGGATTTTAACATTCTCAGTTTTATCCGCCCCTTTAATGGCTAAGCTGATAATACCCGTGCCTTTCCCGACTTCAGCGATGGTTAGAGTGTTGCGTAAGTCTTCAATGGTGGAGTAACGGGCATTTTTGATTAATGAGAACTCTTCGCCAGTTTCAGCCGTGAAACTGGAAATCAATAAGTTAATTTCCCCTTGTTTGAGGACTTCACCCACCTTGCCTTGCAATACTTGGCCATCCACATTGAGAGAATAATTGTTATCCCCTAAATAAGTCAGGGTAAATGGCTGGCCAATTAAGTTTTCAGGTAACTGAAATAGGGCAATATGAACGGGAGCCACTTCACCAAGTAATTTACTGACAAAGCCTTCAGGAGCTGCTTGAGTGTCTAAGTTTAGGTCAGTAACGGTTTTACCTAACACCATGCGGGACTTGATAACTTCAATTTCAGAGTCGACTTGGTTATTGCTGTTACCAAATGGCATGACATCACTCATTTGGTCAAGTAATGAAACCTGGCCTAATTTGTCATACTGTAAGGTAGCATTGGCTTGGTAAATAGGGGTTGCCAATAGGCTATATGCCACTGCAACAGCAGCAAAAAATACGGTAAAAAACCCAATTTTAATCGTGTTGGATTTCAAAACTTTAAACAGAGCGAGCAGATCGATTTCATCTGAGGCAGGGGAGCTATTTTTTGTTGTGTTCATAATAGGTTAAATGTTAAGTCATCCAATAAATAAAATTAAATTTTGCCTTGCCAAGCAATCGCGGCTTTTTCCATCAACTGGTAAACGTGCTCAAACATTTCATCGCTGCGTTTGTGCGGGTCAGGAATTTCGGTTTTATTAATCCATTGCCCAAATAACATCACTTTACCGCGAGTTTCAGGAAACTGCTGGTGGATTTTAGCAATATGATCGTTTTCCATCACTAGGATTAAGTCTGCTTTATGGCATATTTCGCTGGTTAATCGACGTGATTGATGGTTTTCAAGAGAAAGGCTATGTTGTAGTGCAATCCGGATGGCGCTGTCATAAGCGGGCATGTCATTTTTAGCAATAATGCCTGCTGAGTGAACAGTTTTTTTGGGAAAATAGTGTTGCAATAAACGCTCCCCCGTAGGAGAGCGGCAGATATTTCCCATACAAACAACAAGAATATTATTAAACATATGGATTACCAGTCGTGAATACGCTTGGTACCTTCGGTTAACTGATTATATGAAGCGATAGTTGGTAATAACTGAGTGATTAGACGATTCCAACGTACCACAGGGGCTGCGGTAACATACACTAAGTCATAAGGTTGTAATTTAAATTCAGTTCCCATCACGAGTGAGGTAGCATCCGATAAGTCTAACTGATAAACCGCGGCCATTTTTTTCGGTAGTAGCGCTTCGAGTTCTTTGTCTTCTGCTGGCTGGTTTTTAATTGGGCGAATAACAAATACACCGGTTGCATTGGCAGTTGTTTGGTCTATCCCACTCGCTTTGCTTAGGGCTTCAGTAATACTCATACCCGCACGGTCAATAGTTAAGGTCGTTGGTTGACCCACTTCACCCATCACAAACACTTTTTGGCTATCATTACGTGGCACATATAGCACATCACCCGGTAGCATCAGGTAGTTTTGGGTTAAATCCCCATACTGAACCAAATCTTGTAATGACACTTTGATTTCTTTGCCATTACGGGTAAGCACGACATTATCCCAATCGGCTTTTTCGGTTAAGCCGCCTGCATTATTAAAGGCTTCTAAGATAGTGAGTGGAACGTTAGTGATAGGCAGTGTACCCGGTTTGGCCACTTCACCCGAAACATACATTTTTTGCGAACGGAATGCGGCAATACTGACATCCACTTGTGGGGATTCAATATAAGTGGCTAAGCGGTTACTGATTAAAGTACGGATTTCAGTGACGGTTTTACCGATGACTTTGACTTTACCAATATACGGGTAGTAAATAGTCCCATCTGAATGTACCCAGTTACCGGAGTCTTGCGCACTACGGTATGAACCCGCAGGGATAGTCAGTTCAGGGTGGTCCCAAACCGTAATGGTTAGTACGTCACCTGCACCGACGCGATATTCATAGTTAGTCAGTTGCTTTTCTAACTGTGCATTGGGTTTAGCAATGGTAGGTGCAGTGTACATATCATCCAACAATTTTGGCGAAATTGGGTAGATATCAACCAATTTGCTAATATCACGGTCACCCGTATCAACCACATTTTTGCCTGAGGTTGATACATAGGCGCCGGGGGTGACGGTGCAGCCTGTAAGTAAAATACCCACAGCTAATAGAGTAAGTGGAAGACGCTTGTTAATCACTAGAGTATCCTGTTAAAAGTTAGCTAAATATTTTTTATAGTTTGGGGACTAGTGCTGTGCATTCCACACTAAATCACCAATGCCATCTGTTGGGTTAAATTCTGTTGGAGTTTCAAGTAGAATCTGACGTATCGCTTCAAGGTCATAATTTTGACATGCTATGTTTAATTTATCTAATACTTTAATGAAATCATCTAAGGGGATGAAAACTTCATTGGCAGACATGATCCGTTGGTGTTCTGTTGAATGGACATTATCACCGATAAGAAGTTCTTCAAACAGCTTTTCTCCCGGTCGTAAACCTGTAAATTTGATTTCAATGTCACCATTCGGATTTTTCTCGGTTTTTAACTCAAGTCCCGAAAGTTGAACCAGATTTTTTGCTAAATCGACGATCTTAACTGGTTCCCCCATATCCAATACGAAGACATCCCCACCTTTTCCCATTGCACCAGCCTGTATGACTAATTGAGCGGCTTCAGGGATAGTCATAAAGTAGCGGATAATATCTGGATGGGTGACTGTAATTGCTTTGCCTCGGGCGATTTGTTGCTTAAATAAAGGGATCACTGACCCTGATGAACCAAGTACGTTACCAAATCTTACCATGCAAAACCGAGTTCCTTGCTCCTTTTCACTTTCTTGTTTAGAGAGTGCTTGTAAGGCTAGCTCTGCTACTCGTTTTGATGTTCCCATCACATTCGTTGGGCGTACCGCTTTATCGGTAGATATTAGAACGAAAGATTCTACTTTAGCTTCAATTGCGGCTTTGGCCGCATTATAAGTACCAAATATATTGTTACGAACCCCCTCAACAACATTATATTCAACAAGAGGGACGTGCTTATAGGCTGCAGCATGATAAACAGTCTGAACATGAAAAGTTTCTAATGCATTTTTTAAACGTTCAAACTCTTGGACACTCCCTAATAGGGGCACAATTTTAACTTTCAGGCTCTCAGCATTAGCAATATTGTTTAGCTCTTTATCAATCTCGTATAAATTAAATTCTGAGATTTCAAGTAACACTAATGTTAATGGTTTCTGGCGAATAATCTGCCGACATAGCTCTGAACCGATAGAGCCTCCAGCTCCCGTTACCATGACATTTTTATTGGTGATATTGGCACCGATTAAATCTGGATTAGGGGCAACAGGATCACGACCTAAAAGATCTTCAATAGCAACATCTTTTAAGTCATCAACTGTAGCGTGACCTTCAACAATATCGTTAAAGTCAGGTACTGTTAGAACTTCGACAGACAGATGTAACAACCCATTAATAATAGCTTTACGCTCAGAACGTGAAGCCCGCGGCATGGCTAATAATATTTTTTCAATGCCTAATTTATTAACTAATTCCTCAATCTTATCGGATGAATAAACAGTGATACCCTGTATTACGGTGTGATGTAGTGATGGGTCGTTATCAATAAAGCCTTTAACTTGATAAGACACGGCATTTCGTAACGCGATAGCTAGTTGGCGCCCTGTGCTCCCTGCACCATAAATTAGAACAGGCTCACACCCTTTACGGCTCGCTTGTACAATCATTGAGCGTACTAGCATTCTTGCCCCACCACATAATAAAATGAGAAAGGTCATATAGATAAAAGGAATGGTACGTGGAATGTTGGCTTCTAGGTAATAGGAGAATGTTGTAATAGAAAATGCAGAAATTAATGCGCCAACCATGGCAACGGTTAAAGCGTGGAATGTTAAGTAACGAAGTACCGCACGATATAGCCCTAATTTTACAAAGGCTAATAACGTTATGATAATAGTGCCAAGTAATGTGAGCCAAGTACTAGGGGATAGGTGAATAACAACTTCACCAAGTCTTACCCATAAGGCAAGGAAGAATGAAACAATGATAAGGAGTGTATCGATTCCCAAGCCAATGAGTCGTTTATACACCCGGGGTAATGACCATATGCGATTAAGTTTGTCCATAATGATTACTTCTTTCTGTTGTTCATTTGGCAGCAGCATCGCCGGAACCACTGCCGGTGACTGTCATCATAATATATCTAAAATAATTTTTAAGGTTCAAATTATCTATCATCTCTCTATCTGTAGTAGCGAGAAGTTGTGGTGTAGACATATCAATATTTTTAATTTGAGCTAATCCTGTAATACCGGGGCGAACATCATAAATATTGAGTGCTGAACGTTGTTGTATTAATTCTTCTTGATTAAATAAATTTGGACGAGGGCCAACTAAACTCATTTCACCTTTTAATACATTAATTAATTGAGGAAGTTCATCAATTTTGGTTTTTCGCAGAATAGTGCCGTACTTTGTTATAGAACGGGTATCAACCAAGTGGCTGGCTACGGAGGATGTTCCTACTTTCATTGTTCTAAACTTAATTAATCTGAACGGTTTTTTGTTTTTGCCTACTCGAGTCTGGATAAAGATAGGTGAGCCTGTTTCAAAATAACCAATAATAGATGTAATGAGTAATACTGGAGAAAGAACAATTAGGCCGATTAAAGCAGCAAAGAAGTCAATTATACGTATCATTTTTTGTCATTTCCTAAGTAACTCATTGTTTGTTCAATAGTATAAGGCGGTTTCCAGCCTAGTTCATCGAACATATTTGAGGAGTCGACTTCTAAATTTTGATAAAGCTGGGTAAAAAGACCTTGCTTGCCAACTGCACTTAATAGGATTTTCATCAGAAGCGTAGGAACAGGTAATTGAATGATATTCTTTCCTAGGCTTGTTCCTATAATGGTAGTAAGTTCTTTTGTGGAAAGATTTTTCCCATCGGACACTAAAAATATTTTACCAGCAGCATTAGGGTGACGAGTACATTCAGCAATAAAATGAGCCAAATTCTTTATGGATATATAACTTCGCGAATTGTTTGTTAAGCCAAAAGGTAACATAGGTACTTTCTTGATAAGCTTTAAAAGAAGACCAAAATTGCCCGGTGCATTTTCTCCATAGACCAAAACAGGACGTATAATCACTAGTTCCATTCCTGTTTTTGCGCAGATATCAATGAGCCCTTGTTCTGCGACTAACTTAGACCTAGCATATTCATTATGTGGTGCTGCTGGATCTTGAGGAGAAAAAGGTTTTTCATGAGTGAGATTACCATTCACACCAATAGAGCTTATAAAAACGAAACGTTTGACACCCGCTTTAGCCGCTTCATTTGCAAAGTGCAACGTTCCTTCGACATTAACACTCCATAATTCTTTCTGCTCATCCGCACTTGGTGTTTTGACTTTCATACGGTGGGCAATCGCGGCGAGGTGAATAATGCTATCGATATCATCAAATGCACCAGTCCAGTCTGTATTTTGATTGAAAGACTGAATGGTAAAATGGTCATTTAATTCAGGTGAATGTTTTCTAGTTATTATCCGACAGTTATTTTTTAATTCTTGAAGAACTGCTTTTCCAATAAAACCGGTAGATCCGCTAATTAAAGTTTTCATTTTTAACCATAGTAAAATAATTAACTTCGTGTTTTTCGATAAATTTTTGAAAGTAAAAATGTTGGTAGTATTCGAGGGATACTGCGTAATATGAAAATTAGTGACGCATGAAGTTTAGAGTCGATATTTTTTTCTACTTTCAGTTTTGCTAATTGCAGTTCACTGTTTATATAAACGAAGCCTTTTCTTCTTTTTACCATTGAATCACCACCACGCACATTTACTAATACTTCATCAATGTTTCCAACTTGATAACCGGCAGCAATAACTCGTATCCATAGATTATAATCTTCCATGTAAAGGTGATGTTGATAGCCACCTACAGACAGTATCACGTCTTTACGAAAGGCTACTGTCATATGATTAAATGGATTTCGTCGCTTGACATACAATAGAATATCACTATGACTATTTGGAACCTTTCTAAGGCCTAAAGAGGTTGACATATTTGAATCGAACTCTTCTGTACAAGTGCCTAGTAAAGCAATTTCTGGATTCGATTGAATATATTGAATCTGTTGCTTAAATCTATCTGGCAGACAATAATCATCAGTATCCATTCTGAATATCCAATTATATTTGCAATAAGATATTCCAATATTTAATGCATTTCCTAATCCAACATTTTTTTCTAGAGAGATTACCTTAAGTGTTGTAGGGTGGCTATCTTCCCAATGGTTTATTATTTCATCTAATTCGTTTGTTAGAGGACCATCTTTAATTAAGATGACTTCATTAGGAAGTCTTGTTTGATTTGTTAATATACTAGACAACGCTGTTTCTAGAAAAGTAGGATTTTCATTTCTATAAACAGATAGGAGTACTGAAAATTTAAACATAGCATTATAAAGTTAAAATGTTAATTTCTAATAGGACTAGTTCGAGCCTAAAATAAACTGAAGTTTATGATAAGTCCTAGGTATATTCAATCACTGCCAAATAAGTCACGGGTATAGACTCTATCCGCCACATCTTCTAGCTCAGGCAGCATTCGGTTAGCCAAAATGATGTCGCATTGATCTTTGAATTCAGCTAAGTCATTGACCACTTTTGAATGAAAAAACTCCGTTTCCTTCATTACTGGCTCATACACCACCACTTCGATGCCTTTCGCCTTGATGCGTTTCATGATCCCTTGCACTGCTGAGGCGCGGAAGTTGTCCGAGCCTGCTTTCATCACTAAGCGATAAACCCCCACTTTACGTGGCGCTTTAGCGATAATTGCATCCGAAATAAAGTCCTTACGGGTACGATTTGATTCCACAATTGCATTAATCAGATTATTTGGTACGTCATCGTAGTTTGCCAGCAGTTGTTTGGTGTCTTTTGGTAAACAATAACCACCGTAACCAAATGAAGGATTATTATAATGACTACCAATACGTGGATCTAACGAAACACCTTCAATTATTTGGCGTGCATTTAATCCACGACTTTCTGCGTAAGTGTCGAGCTCGTTAAAATAGGCCACACGCATGGCTAAGTAGGTGTTAGCGAACAGTTTAATAGCTTCTGCCTCAGTACCGTCAGTAAACAGCACAGGCACATCTTTCTTAATTGCGCCTTCCAGCAATAAGTCGGCAAAAATTTGTGCGCGCTCAGAACGCTCACCCACTACAATACGAGACGGGTGTAGGTTATCCCATAATGCTCGGCCTTCACGGAGAAATTCCGGGGAGAAAATCACATTTGTGTAACCAAACTCATCACGTAAACGCGCGGTAAAACCAACAGGGATAGTTGATTTCACGATAATGGTAGCGGTTGGATTGATTTCATTTACATCATGAATGACTGATTCGACTGATTTAGTATTAAAATAGTTGGTTTTTGGATCATAGTCCGTTGGGGTAGCAACAATGACATACTGCGCCCCTGTGTAAGCTTCAATTTTATCTTCCGTAGCACGGAAATTAAGTGTTTTTTCTGTTAAAAACTGTTCAATCTCCGTATCGACAATCGGTGATTGGTGATTGTTTAACATCACCACTTTTTCAGGAATGATGTCCACCGCCACCACTTCGTGGTTTTGTGACAGTAACATGGCGTTAGATAAGCCGACGTAGCCGGTCCCTGCAATTGCTATTTTCAAACTTGCCTCTCAAATTCTGTTAAGGATATTACAGCTTATTGATACTATTGATGATAATAAGAACGATACCAATCCACAAATGCCTGAACACCCTCTTCAATAGACACTTGTGGGCGATAGCCTATCGCATTAAATAGGTCTTCAGTATCTGCCCAAGTGGTGTACACATCCCCAGCCTGCATTGGTAAAAAGTTTTTAATTGCTTGTTTACCTAACGCTTTTTCCAGCGCCGAAATAAATTCAATCAATTTCACTGGCTGGCCGTTACCAATATTATAAATACGATATGGCGCGTTGCTTTCTGCGGGTGAGGTCGAATGATTATTTGGGTCTGCTTGTGGAATTATATCGGAAATTCGCATCACACCTTCGACAATATCATCAACAAAAGTGAAATCGCGACTGAGATTGCCGTTATTATAGACATCAATCGACTCACCCGCCAAAATCGCTTTGGTAAATTTAAATAAAGCCATATCAGGGCGCCCCCAAGGGCCATAAACGGTGAAAAAGCGTAACCCCGTCGTAGGTAACTGATATAAATGCGAATAGGAGTGAGCCATTAATTCATTGGCTTTTTTTGTTGCTGCATACAATGAGACTGGATGATCGGTAGGCATGTCGGTGGTGAATGGTGCATTGTCATTCACACCATAAACGGAGCTAGAAGAAGCATATACTAAGTGTTTTACTTTAGCTTGGCGGCAACCTTCTAAAATCGCCAAGTGACCCGTTAAGTTGCTATCTGCATAAGCGAATGGGTTTTCTAATGAATAACGTACCCCTGCTTGCGCTGCAAGGTGGATCACTCTATCAAACTGCTCATAAAGGAATAAGTCAAGAGTTTTTTCATTATCATTAATGTTCATAAATGAAAAATTAAATTGTTGGTATTTTTCTAAAATATCCAATCGAGCTTTTTTTAAATTTATGTCATAATAATTATTAACACTATCAATACCAATTACTTCATTCCCTTCTTCTAAAAGACGTAAGCATATTTTAAATCCAATAAATCCAGCGCAGCCAGTAACTAAGTATTTCATATTGTATCTCAAGTGATTTTAATTGTTTTTAATTAGTGAAATATATTGTTTGATAACAATATCTGAATGAAAGTTGGGGATGGTGTAATATAGGTTTGATGACTTTAATTTTCGCAACTTGTTAATGTTTAACATTTCAGCAAATAACAAGATATCATATTGCGGAATAAGAAAACCATTTATATTTTCTTTAATTATTTCAGATGGGCCAGTTTTGCAGTCATAGCTTATACATGGGGTACCGTATGATATAGATTCCAATAAAACATTAGGAAGCCCCTCGTAATGAGATACAAGGGTCGTAGCATCAGCCCAGCGATAATATTTATCGGTATTGTTTTTAGGGCCTAAAAGTAATATATTCTTGGATAGGTTATTGTTTTTTATCTCATCATGTAATATTAATTTTTCCTCACCATTTCCAAGAATAACCCATAAGAATTTTTTATTTTGTTTTTTTAATTCTTTAGCTATTGAGATTATATGGGAAAGATTTTTTTGGTGAGTCAATCTACCTACAAATAGTAACCTTAAAATATTATCTTTTCTGTTCGAAAGATTAGTGAGTTCAGGCTTAAGCACAGGGTTGTATATGCGAACAAGTTTACTTTTAGGGAAATTATAATTATCTATAAGTGACTTAATCATAGCATCTGATTGACATAAAATAACATCTGATTTTTTTAAAAAGTAAAACAATAATTTTTTCTTTATGTTTTTTATTAGGCTTCCTGATACTTCACTCTCTGGATTGTTAATAAACCTACATATTATTTTGTTATCAATTAAATTCATTTTTTTCAAAAAAACCAGATAAAAAGATAAGTCTAATGAAAAAGAAATGATAGGCCCTCTTTCATGTTTGAAATATGAATAAAGATTAAGTATTTTTTCAATTGGTGAGCTTTTTTCTTTTTGTGATAGGTTGATTGTGTTTTTTTTGTTGTTATAAAAATTTATGTTATTTTGTAATAGAATGATATTCTTTATTTTAAATTCACTGAATTTTTCAGAAAGGTTAATGGCTACTTTTTCAGCTCCTCCCTGTGTTAAACTATTAATTACGATATTAACAGTATTATTATCCATTTTTAGAAAGCCTTTTAATAAAAAACATACTAATGAAAAAATATGACATAGAAGATGTTGTTATATTTATTGACATAACTGTAATAGGTGATCCTATGTTAAAAAACAATAACAGACAAAGTGTGGAAAAGGAAAGGAAAGCAATCAAACTGGAAACTAGAATTAGCTTTAATTTTTTACTAGATATAAGAAATAGTTTCGTTACATTATTCGCAGATAAAAAGAAAGTTGATATTAAGATTAATACTAATAAGAAAATATTATCTTTATAATCGTTAAACTTAAATATCACAAAGAAAACATAGGATAGAATAGTTGTTGGGAACATTAATAAAATAGAAATTATCATTAGGTTTAATATTATTTTCCTGAAATCTCTGAATTTTTTATTAACAGACAGAGTTATTATTTTTTTATATGAGGAACTGATATATCCCGCATCAATTAATGCTTGTAGTGCATTGCAAATACTAAAGAAAAAAGAGTAGATACCTACATTAGATAATGTTGTGAAGTAACTTAGAATTAATTTGTCTAATGTAACAATGCATCTCATTATTATTGAACCACTAAACACAGGAATCAATTTTGGAATGCAACAAGTTAAAAATTTTAGATTTACTTTCCTAATGGAAACTGTAATGCTATTTTTTTTCTTTAGAAAGTTAATGTAAACAAAAATTCCAATTAAATCACAAAAAAACCATATAGCTAAAAGAAGCTCAATTGGATTTTTTATATCAAAAGTATAATAGCAGATTAAAGCTAAATAAGGCCATGTGCCATTTTTTATAAAGAATAAAATATTTGCTGCTAAAGAGTTACCTCGGATTAATAATAACCTATAAATTTCCTGAGAAATAGATTCAACAACTGCAACGAAAAAAATCAAATAAATGAAATTATTCTTTTCAATGAAAATAATTGTAACTAATGTTAATAACAAGCATGATATGAAAGAAAAAAATATTTGATTGGAAAAATAAAAACTGTTTTTTTTATGGTGGTTGCTGTATTTGGGTGTTAAAACCGCGTAGAGCTCAGCTCCTGATAAATAGACGATAAAGCTAATTATTGAAATTGTAATTCCATACATTCCCATTATGTCGAGACCAAAAACTTTGGTAATGTATAATGCTAAAATGAATTTAGATGAAATTGCAAATATACGAAGTAGAGTATTATATAAATTTTTCATTTTTCATTTTTCATTTTTTATTTTTCATTTTTCATTTTTCATTTTTCATTAATATTTTACTTTTATTATTTAAAGATAAAAAGATTACATTAAAAATAAAAAACCAAATTATAAGCGATGTGTAATTATCCCAGAAACTCCCTCTAAAAAAATGCCTTAAGTTAATGGCTAATACTATAAAGAAGAAAAAACCGGTTGAATAATATCTTCTATTATTATGAAGCAAAACTATTAAAGCAATAATCATTGGATATAGAACTGCTCCAAGTGGTCCCCAATAATAATATGATTCAGTTATGGTGTTTCCAGCGAAACCAAAATGTCTTCCTATATGAGTTGAAATGATATCAGCATACCATGGTATATTTAAACTTTCACCAAATAAGTTGAGTAGAGGTAGGAAGAATTTAAGTGCAGGATACATGATATAGTAAAAAGAATTAGTATAATCATGTAAGTTATATTCAATAGCATAACTTGTTGTAAAGGCGGTATGATAAAATTCAGCAAAAAAACTGTATATATGATATACAATATTTGTTTCACTATTATCATTTGTTAAGTTATATCTAATGAATAACATTAAAGATAAAATTATTAAAACGACCATACTTGTTTTTTTTATTTTTTTATTATTGAATTTAATAGAATTAAAAATAAAAAGGTATAATACGTATGTGAAGAGAAGATCTCGCCCTCCTGAAAGTAACTCGCAGGAAATGCCTATTAATGGTGTTAGTTGAAATAGTTTATTTACTCCATGAAAATATTTTTTCAATGACAGTAAGTAAATGCAGTATAGATTTAAATAAAAGACAATCACAATTTTAAAATTAACTTCATACTCTGCATATATGGCATGTGCAGCTACGCGGTCTGAAAAATTTATTATTAGTTTAGATCCTATGTTGGCAATTATATATAAGTATATGCTCGTGCAAAATAAAATTAGTATGATGGGAATTATATTTGGTGTTCTAAAGAATGGCCCGGTATGATTCATTGTAATATCGCTATTTTTTTTTCTTAGGAATAAGTACAATAGAAAAAATATTAACAATGTAATAATACTGTAAAATCGTGATTCAACTAATGATGATTCACTTATTCGATAACCAAAATATGAGTACAAAAACTCAATGTTTAGGAATGGTACGCCAAAGTAAAAGATAGCATAAATAAGAGAATAACTTGATAAGTTATAAATAACTTTTCGTGGGGATTTATAAAAATCATACCCAATAATAAGCGATGAGCTGCTTATCAATGCGCAAATAATAACTATTTGAGTATAGTACATGTTATTTTCTTATTTTTGAAAAAACTATAGGTGATAAAAAACGATAGACAAACATATATAAAGTGGTTGCTAATAGAGGTTGATATGGAAAATTGTAAGAGGAGTGCCAATAAATAAATAATAATAGCATCGATATTACTAAATAGTATAACGCTCTTGTTTTATTTCTATGCTTACTTAGGTTTTGAAGGCGAGTCATTTTGAATCTTTTTTCACCTCCTCGCTCGAGTATATTAAGCAACGGGAATATAAAAATAATTTGAATGATTATATCTAGTGAAATTGTGTTTAATGTGATGAGAATAGGTGAGGAATACCTAATTGTAACTAAGATAAAGTGTAATGGTAAGTTTAACCAGTTTCTTATACTATTATATATGACGTATGTGAGTAGTATTAAGTATGGGAATATGATTATTTCCATGCTTATGTTATGGAAATAATATATTATTGTAGATAAAAGGATGGCGTTAAATATACGGAGTATATATATATAATATTTATGTGATTCATAGTAATTTAGCTGCTGGTTATTTAGTCTAAGTGTTGGTTTATCTTCCTTCTTGATTGTTTCTGTATCATTAAAAATATAGCCAATTTCATAAAGGTTATAAACAAGAAGACAAGACGTGATAAATAAAGAAAAGGAATTTTCAAAGTTGCTAGTTAATATAAATATATATAATGGCACAAGATAAATACAAACCCAAGATATAGTCAATGTTACTATTTTTAATCTTGTTCTATAAGTGTAGGCTAATGGAATATAGAAAAATAGCACTTAATTATTCCTCTCTATAATATGAACATTTTTATTTTCCCAATAACTATAGTCTTTATTATTTCTAGATACAGAAAAAGTAATATTACATTTCTTTGATAAGTTATAATCGCCATGGTTATCAGTAATTAAACAGATGAAATTCTCTTTATCAAAAATAGATGCATGTATTTTTTTTTCTTTGATGTCTAGAGTATCAGATAATAGAGTTCCTAAGCAGTAGCCTTTTTCAAATTTCAATTCACTAGAAACTACTTCGTCAGCAAGTAATTTGTTAGAAATAGCTTGAGCAATAATATCTAATGTTGCGGATGTTAAAATTAAAGTATAATTATTGTTTTGTAAATATTTTACATATTTTAAAATTTCTTTATCAAATTCTAGTTGCTCTACATATAGATTTGCTAATTGCTGTAGTTCAGTTTTTGTATGGCTTTTTAACTTCATAATATATTGCTTTCTTAAATAGTCATTTTTAAGAAACTTCCAAAGTAATCTGCCTATGGTTATTTTATACCAAGGCAATTTTTTTTTTATGAATTGAATAAAGTCTATTGTGGTATTTTTGGTTGTTATTGTTCCGCAAATATCAAGGAGTAAAATTTTTTTCATTTAACCAAATCACCCATAGCTACCGCACTGGGTTGTCGGGTCCCAGAGCACCATTGAATTTGTAAATGCATACTTATTAATTGAAAACATTGCATTTTTTGCTAACTTGTTCAATTGATAAGCATAGCTTATTGTTTTTTGACTGCCAAAGGGTATGCCTCAGCATTTATTTGGTCAAGTAAAAAGCGCTTAATAATACCATTAAAGCTAGTTACTGACTATCACCGTGATAGTGTTAGGGAATAGTCCTAAGGGGAGTAGCAATACAATAAATTATTTTAAATTATCAGGTTATAATCCTATTCTTACGCCTTGTATGTGATTATATATTTAAGTTAAGTTATTCCTTGTATATCATTGCTTTTAGTGTGGGTTTAATAAAAACGAGATGCTTATATCTCCATATTTATCCTAACTTAGAGTAGTAATAGATTAATAAAATGCTTAATTGATTATATTAATTCACTTGGCTATCGGTAGAAATTATATGTGTAATATATTTTTGACTAGGATGACAATTTTTTTTGGATAAAAAAACGGATTATGCCAAAACATAACCCGTTTTCGATTAAATATACTCAATGTGTGCCAATTACCACTTAAACGGCACGTTTACTGTAACGGCTGCACCTAAGTCATTGCGTGTTTCGTAATCAGTTTTAGATACCCAAACCTTCGCGTCAGTGCTGATGTCATAGTCAAAGTTATGCCACCAACCGAAATCAACACCTTTGATGGTTTCTGATTTAGGGAATAACTTGTTGCCATCAAAGTTAGATTTATTCACTTTCGCATACATGAGGCGGGTGCTGACGCGGTTGTCATCATCGAGAGTGTATTCCACTTTGGTCGTGAGCATGCGCCCGTCACCGCCCATTGCGTGGCCTAGTGATGCACCTTGCTGATAGTAGCCCTCAGTATAGATAAAGTGGCGATACATGACGTTATCTTTATTCCACTCTGTGTGGGTGTTCGCGCCTTCAATATACCAATTTAGTGGCTGGCCCCATAAGGTGTGGTAGCCTTCGATACCACCCATAAAGGCGTTTTTCGATGGGAAGAGGTTAGCCTCGTCTTCACCCACCATTTGGCCATATAAGCTGACAGGTAAGTCGATTAATGGGTAAAGTTTTAGTTTGAAATCTAAACCGGCCAGTTGGTTACCTGGGTCATCGTGATAGTCACCGGTATTATCTCTACCGCCCATCGCATTCCAGAAAGAATTCCAGTTATTAGGGCGGCCATCGCCTCCCCACATGACCACGCGTGAACCACCGAGTTCGAAGAAATCAGTTGGGTTCATGGTCATGCGCAGGCCAATCAGTTTAGTATTTTTGGGATCATACTGTTTGAATTGTGCAGCTGTTAACTGATATTGCCATGAACCAATCCAAGAAAGCCATGGTGTTTCAAATGGGCTTTGGTCTGCACGCTGAATTAAGAAACCGGTCATAGGGCGTGCGGCATCAGTACGAATTAAGCTACCGTCGTGGCCGGGGCCCCACCATTGTGGGATCTCACCAAAAGTTACCCACTGGTTCCAAATTTTTACACCACCGTATGAACCATTGAGGTTGTAATCAGAACCATTTTCAACACGTAAAGCACGTTCGCCATTCGCGGTGAGGTTTAAGTCTACATCGTCAGTGCTGTAGTTACCTGAAACGGTATAGCGAATATCACTATATTCACTTTGAGCAAACCCTTGTGGCATTGAGTTGTGGCTAGATGCAAGTTGAGTTTCTAGTTGAACACTGTTTTTCTTACGGTCAAGGTTCTTTTTAATGCGCTGAATAATGGCTTCTTGTTCGCTATTAGTAATATTTGCATTATTTAAAGAACGCGTGATTTCTTCTTGGGACAGTGGCCAAGTGGATAAGCTAATTTGAATAACGTTACGTTCAGAAAGCCAAGCAAGGTCACTGCGTAAGTTGTTATCTGGTAGAACTAATCCCCCTGCAATGCTTTGTGCACTGATGGTTCCGAGCACAGCAAGTATTGCTAGCTTAGTGAGCTTGAAATTTTTCATTGATAAATCCATTTGAAGTTGAGTTCGCCTAATATTGAACAGGTTAATAAATGAAAACCTATAAATAGAGTTAAAATATGATTATTATCCGCCACATTATAAGTATCTTAATTTGCATTGAGTTGGGCTTCTGTGCTTTCTATTAATTCAGCTATCACACTTTAACTAAGTAATAACAGAATATCAGATTAATATGTTAGGTATAGGAATTAGTAACATCTTAAGATGTAAAGCGATATACTTTTTAATAGGCTAGTACGTTGCTAATTTCAAAAATTCTTTTCTATTATTCTTTTTTTTGCGTGTGAAAAACAGCAAAATAGAGTTTTATATTGGTTAGGTATTTGGGGGTTGTTGTTTTTAGATGCAATATAGGACTATTCCCTATTAATAGGTATAAGTTGACTGAAAAAATAAACCCCCATATTGAGAATGAAAATAAGGGGGTTTATTTGTATGAATAAAATTAATTTACCGGCCGTGTTCAGGTAGCCAGATTTGTAACCTTAAACCACCTAATGGGCTATCATCCGCCTTCACCCAACCTTTATGTTGTGTTATCGCGGTTTCAACAATTGCAAGACCTAAACCAGTCCCACCCGTCTCCCTGTCCCGAGCTTCATCCGTGCGGTAGAACGGACGGAAAATGTGCTCACGGTCAGCAGGGCTAACACCAGGGCCATCATCATCGACAGTGATTAAAATACCGTTATTTTCTTCTTTGAAATCAACGGCAATATGTGTGTGCGAATAGCGTAGTGCGTTACGCACAATATTTTCAAAAGCACTCCCGACAGCAGAAGGGTTGCAATATAGCGGCCAAGGTCCGGGGTTAGAAGTGACCTCGAGGGTTTTGTTCATTTGTTCGGCTTCAAAGCTAGCGTCATCTAAGATATCGCCCCAAAGTTCATCGGCTTTGATATTTTCACGCAAGATCTCGTTTTTGTGTTGGCTACGAGATAGCACCAGCAAATCGTTAATCATGCTATCTAGGCGATGGGTCTCGGTTTCGATGCGTTCTAACTCTTTACTTTCCCCATGGCGACGGCGCAATAAGGCTGTTGCTAACTGCAAACGTGTCAATGGAGTTCGTAATTCATGAGAAATATCAGAGATTAAGCGTTGCTGTGCGCTAACCATACCATCAAGGGCGCTGATCATCTGGTTAAAGCTATTCCCAGCAGACAAGAACTCTTGTGGGCCGGCTTCTAGCTCTGGGTGTGGCCGTAAATTTCCTTTCGCCACATCGTCGGCCGCCATTTTTAACTTACGAGCAGGGCGGGCAAGACTCCAAGATAGCCATAATAATAACGGAGCACTGATCAGCATTGTGGCAATCAGTAATAAGAAAGGCCTATCAAACAATAAGTTAATAAAGTCAGATTGCGGGCTGCTTGCTGGGCGAACTAAATATAGCTGGTAGTGGTCTTCCCCATCGCGAATGGAGAATGGCCCGAGGATTTCAGCTCGTCCATATTTTTTCTTTTTCGGGTGATCTGCGTTATCGGACTGGCCAATAAAGTTACGTATCACCTGCATTTCACTTGGCATAGCACCAATCACACGGCCTTCACTGGTGACGATAATCAACCGTTGGCCGGGAGGTGCCCATTTTTTGATGGCGTTAGAAATACGCCGCCACCAAAGTAGGTCATTCATCGGAGCTTGTGCGAGTTCGGCTTCAATATGCTGCTCAAGCATCTCCCCTTGGCGTTGTTCACTTTCCATAAGGACGGTGATTTGCCGAGAGTCGAGCTTGGGCACCATCAGCACTAGCATTAATACTAGTGCGAGGGTAAACCAGAAGATCGCAAAGATCCTTGCGGTTAAGCTGTTGATCATGTGGCAGAAACCATTAAGTATCCACGGCCACGTAAGGTTTTAAACCACGGCTGGCCATCAGTGCGTTCCGGAAGTTTGCGGCGTAAGTTTGAAATATGCATATCAATAGCACGGTCAAACGGTGTTAAGCGCTTCCCAAGTACTTCTTGGCTAAGGTGTTCACGAGAAACAACTTGGCCTAGGTGCTGTGCGAGCAGATATAACAACGTAAATTCGGTACCTGTTAAGTCCAAAATTTCATCATCAAAGCTGGCTTCTTGGCGGCCTGGGTTAAGTTGCAGTTTATCAACTTGTAAAACAGGGGTATTGCTATTGTCGCCTTGGGTTTGTTCGCTCCAGTTAGAGCGGCGTAATAAAGCACGAATACGCGCGACCAGTTCACGGTCATTGAACGGTTTAGGTAGATAGTCGTCTGCACCTAATTCTAGGCCCAGAACTTTATCTAGCTCACTACCGCGAGCCGTTAACATGATTACGGGGGTCTGATGGATTTGGCGCAGTTCTTTTAATGTCTCAATACCATTTTTTTTCGGCATCATGACATCAAGTAGTAACAGGTCAATGGATGAGTCAATTTGCTGTAATGCCTGTTCACCATCATAGGCGATGACAACATTGAAACCTTCCATTTCCAGCAGTTCTTTTAATAGCGACGTGAGTTCACGGTCGTCATCAACTAATAGGATTTTATGCATTTTTTAAGTCCTCCAACTGCCAAAATACGATAACAATCTGTACGATTCCATGACTTTACGTTCTTTTACATGCTCTGACGCTAGTTTGCAGCCACAGGTGTATATTTGTTCACATTGAATCACGAGCACAGTTCGGAGACAAGGTGTCAAATGCTGAGAACAACACATAGCAAAGTACATAATACAGTACATAAAACCGCAATGTTAGTTTTAGCTTCTGCGTTTGTGTTCGGGCCAGCGGTTGCTTTTGCAGAAGAGCCACAAAGTGCTGCAAATGAAAGTTCAACACCTTTGATGTTACAGATGCAGTCTGAGCCAACTACTACGCCGTCAGGCAATGCGGTTGTGCCCTTTCAACATCATGAGTTATTTAGCAGTGAAGAACGTGCCAGTACCTTTATGTTTAATGGTATCACGTTAAATGAAAAACAGCGCCAGCAATTACGTGATTTAATGGCAACACAGCGTCATTATCATGTTGATAACACTGCTTTAGTTAAAGAACGTGAAGCGCTGCACAAATTAATTATAGCGGATAGCTTTGATGACAAAGCGGTTCGTGAAGAGCTTGAAAAGCGAATGCAAAAAGAACTGGAACAACGTGTTGAAATGGCTCGAATTCACCATGAATTGTACCAGTTGTTAACGCCAGAGCAGAAAACTGAGCTTGAAAATATTCACCAACACAAAATGGCGGAATTTCAAGCGATGCAGTTTCAGTAAATTTAGTTGTTAGTACCTGTAGTAATGCCTGTAGTAATGCAAGTTAGTTAGTTTCATATATTGAGTTCCATAGTAAGTAGTGAAGTAGCAGTAAGTGAAGTTTTTCCTTGCCATAGACACCATCCCTGTCTTTTATAGCCCCTGTTAGGGGCTTTTTTTTTGTTTCTAAACTAGTCCTTTATTCATGGTTGTTAACTATAGTTGACAACTAAACGAAGATTGCTAAGATAAAAACATAAAGACAAGGAGCAGTCTTATGATCACGGTTCTAACAACGGAATGTTTTGATAGTTGGATCAAAAATCTTAGAGATATTCGAGCTAAAACTAAAATTCTAATGAGAATTAGGCGGTTAAAAAATGGAAATTATGGTGATGTTCAACCCATTGGTGATGGCTTTTCGGAACTGAGGGTACATGAAGGACAAAGGTATCGTGTTTATCTAAAGCAGAAAAACAATGTTATTGTAATTTTACTTTGTGGTGGGACAAAGGCAACGCAGCAGAAGGATATCCATAAGGCTAAACTCCTTTTTGGTGAAGTTGAGGGGGAACTATGAATACTAAATTAAAAGAATTTGATATCGCTGAGTATTTAAACAGTGAAGAAGAAATACAAATGTATCTAAACGAAATTCTAGAAGAAGGTGACCCTAGTCTAGTTCTCGCTGCACTTGGTGATATTGCGAAGGCAAGAAATATGAGCCAATTAGCTAAAGAAGTTGGAATGAGTCGTGAAGGTTTATATAAGGCGCTATCAGGACAGGGAAATCCAACATTTATGACGATTATAAAAATCGTTAATTCTCTCGGATTAAAGCTACAGTTTAAGAGTATCTAAAAAATAGCTTATCTATGATTAGGCTAGCCATTAGCTAAGCTCACTATAAAAATAACGTATCCACCAAAGTAGGGTTCACTTTATGACTCAGATATTAACGACGCAAGATTATCGCAATATGCCTTGGAAAAATGGCCAAGGGTCGACACTTGAATTGGCACGCAGTCATGGTGAAGGTTTAGATGATTTTGATTGGCGAGTGTCTATTGCAGATGTTAAAGCGGCGGGATCATTTTCGTTTTTCCAAAATAGACAACGTATTATTGGAGTATTGGAAGGGGAAGGACTTACTTTACATGTGGATAAGAACCCTGCGGTGACGTTAAAGCAAAAAGAGTTTTTTGCTTTTAATGGGGAAAGTGAGGTTTATGCGGAGCTTATCCAAGGTGCAATTCGTGATTTTAATGTCATCTATAATCCTGAAAAATATCAAGCCCGCTTACAATGGGTGAATACTGCGCTTATTAACTCTTGGGTCAGTGGAGCAAGTGAGATCTTAATTTTTAATATTACCCCTAATTTGGGGGTGACTATTAATTCAGATTGCTTTTATTTAAAGCCATTCGAGACTCTACTAATCAAAGAAAATCGAGAGAATCTACAATTTACTATTGAGCAAAATACAGAAAATGATTTTTGCATTATTGAGTTATTTATTAAATAGTTAGAATTTTTTTACTCTAAATTTAAGTACTATTTGTATGAAGCTTATATAGTACTTATTATTGGAATAATATTCTGCCCATTTTGCAATTTTAGTCAAAACGTTATCAAATTCATATATTAGATAATTATGGCTTTATTCCTATTGTTATTTTTCGCAAAATTCATAGTCTTTAGCGTTGTTAAAAAATAATACCTATATACTAAAGGAAAATGTTCTATGAAGATGAAAGCGCTTGTGGCAGTTGCTGTTTCTGCTGTCATTTTAACGGGTTGTAAAAATTTAGACCAAGGGATGTTGACTAACTCAGGTATGCAATTATTCCAAGCGGCAACACTGAGTGATGCAGACGTTAAAAAATTCAGTGATGAATCATGTAAAGAAATGGATGCGCAAAACAAAATTGCACCAGCGTCTAGCAAATATGCAAAACGTTTAGATAAAATCGCAAAAGCATTGGGTAACGAAGTTGATGGTACCCCAGTAAACTATAAAGTTTATATGACTAGCGATGTAAATGCATGGGCAATGGCGAATGGTTGTGTACGTGTATACAGCGGCCTGATGGATGTGATGAATGACAATGAAGTTGAAGGTGTTTTAGGTCATGAAATGGGCCACGTTGCATTAGGTCATACACGTAAAGCTATGCAAGTTGCTTATGCAACGGTTGCTGCACGTACTGCTGCATCATCAGCGGGTGGCGTAGCAGAACAACTGAGCGCATCACAAGTTGCTGCGCTGGGTGAAAAACTGATTAACTCACAGTTCTCTCAGCACCAAGAAAGTGAAGCTGATAACTTCTCTTACGATTTACTGAAAAAACGCGGTGTTAAAACTGAAGGTTTAGTTACTGGTTTTGAAAAATTAGCGAAAATGGGTAGCAGTGAAACAAGTATGTTTGATTCTCACCCACCATCAAGCGAGCGCGCACAAAACATCCGTGACCGTATTGCTGCTGACAAAAAATAATATTTAATTATTGATGTTAGTTGGATGTCGTTCTGGTGTAGTAATGTGATGATATATTGCTACACCAATCACTTATTCCCTGCTGTTTATCTCAATATTACTTTTCTTATATTACAAATCAGAACTTATCCCGTTGTACTCCTGTAATTGACTCTCTATCTTGTTAATTAAACGATATTCAGGTTTTTTCGTAATTTTGCAAATTTTCGTTTGATAAAACGTTAGCAAGGAAAAAAGATGGAAAAAGTGCAGAGAATTTCTCTTTTAGCTAAGGGAATGGGCATGCTGTTATCGGGAACCTGCCGTTTATTAACTGGCGTTCGCACTCGTTGGGTCGGGTACTAACCTTCAATGGCTTCACGTATTTATTATGCCAATCATTCCAGTCATCTTGATGGTTTGGTTATTTGGTCTGGGTTGCCGCCGTTAATGCGCCATTTTGTTCACCCTGTTGCCGCTAAAGATTATTGGGTTAAGACACCATTTCGGCGTTATTTAGTTAATAAGGTTTTTCGCGCTGTATTAGTCGATAGAAAAGGCGATAAGCCCGCACAAAATAATACATTAGCTCCTTTAGAATCAGTATTAGAGTCAAAGCATTCATTAATATTTTTTCCTGAGGGTACGCGTGGAGATGGGGAAACGCTAAGTCAATTTAAAAGTGGGCTCTACCATCTCGCGAAAAAATACCCTGATGTTGAAGTTGTTCCAGTCTATTTGGAAAATTTAAATCGTGTATTACCGAAGGGGTCAAAGCTTGTTGTGCCTGTGATTTGCTCAGCTATCGTTGGTAAGCCTCTGGAGCCTATTATGGAGAATGAAAATAAAATCGACTTTTTGCAGCGAGCCAAAGAAGCACTTGAGGAGCTAATGCCATGAGTATTGGGGACAGGGAATTAGTATTATTGTTGTCAGGTGTGTTTGGGATACTAGTATTTGCTAGTGTTATTGGTGGTATTCTTGCATATCGTTATTCAGGTGAAAAAAGTAACCCAACTATTGATAATTTGAATGCTCGTATCCGCGCATGGTGGGTCATGTGCATTATTTGTGTACTTGCTGTGGTGCTTGGCAATATAGGTGTCGTGATCTTATTCGCACTGATATCGTTCTTTGCACTAAGAGAGTTTATTACCTTAACTCCAACACGGCGAAGTGACCACGAGGCATTATTTTGGTGCTTCTTTGTTTTTATTCCATTGCAATATGTGTTGGTAGGTATTGAATGGTATGGGTTATTTTCAATTTTCGTACCTGTTTTTGTATTCCTTTTCTTGCCTACCCGTATTGCTTTAGCTGGAGATACCTTTCATTTTCTTGAACGCACTGCAAAAATTCAGTGGGGAATGTTGGTGGCTGTTTTCTGTTTAAGCCACGTCCCTGCGTTATTGATGTTGAATATTCAAGGCTATGAAGGCGAAAACGTAAAATTATTACTTTTCTTGATTATTGTGACGCAAATTTCAGATGTGTTGCAGTATGTTTTTGGCAAGTTAATGGGTAAGCGGCCTATTGTGCCTAAGTTGAGCCCAAATAAGACAATTGAAGGTTTTATTGGCGGAGTATTATCTTCAGTACTCATTGGTGTTTGTCTTTACTGGGTAACCCCGTTTAGCTGGTGGGTTGCGGGGCTGATGTCATTCGCTATTACCATTATGGGGTTTGTGGGTGGGTTATGTATGTCAGCAATTAAGCGTGATAGTGGTATTAAAGATTTTGGGGCGATTATTGAAGGGCATGGTGGGATGCTGGATCGTATTGACTCATTGTGTTTTGCTGCGCCTATTTTTTTCCATTTAACGCGTTATTACTATACATAATCCCATTTTATTTTCGTTTTTGTTCGTTAATCAAAAGAGCACCAAAATGGTGCTTTTCTTTTGTTTTATAGGTACAGCATCGAAGGAATTTAAGTGTTATCATTAATACTTAATTTTTATTTCAAACTAAGGTATGACTAGGGTAATACGCTGTATTTTGTACTCTAGGGCTTTTTTTACCTTGAAGGATTTACCTATTGGGGTGATCGGCTAGAATTATGTAAACTGGATCACAATAAAACATAAAAGCTTGATGGAAAGCAGATGCATAATTCACTCTTTGCCGTATTATGCTGTTAGGTGAATCAATTCAGCACTAGTCAGTCAGTGTAATTAGCGTTAAAAAGATTAACAGCGTAACGGTTTTATCGATTTGCAATTTTATGTTCATTAATCAGAGGTCATCATGGTCAAGCAGATTAAAAGAATTGGGGTTTTAACGAGTGGTGGTGACGCGCCAGGCATGAATGCCGCTATCCGCGGTGTGGTTCGTGCGGCACTAGGTGAAGGTTTAGAAGTCATGGGTATTTTTGACGGTTACCTTGGCTTATATGAAAACCGCATGAAGCAATTAGACCGGTATAGCGTGTCGGATATGATTAACCGTGGTGGTACCTTTTTAGGTTCAGCTCGTTTTCCACAATTCCGTGATGAAAAAGTGCGTGCAGTCGCATTTGATAATCTGAAGAAAAACCATATTGACGCATTAGTTGTCATCGGTGGTGATGGCTCTTATTTGGGGGCTAAAGCACTGACGGAAGCAGGGTTCCCATGTATTGGTCTACCTGGAACGATTGATAATGACGTTGCTGGCACAGACTATACCATCGGCTATTTTACTGCCCTCGAAACGGTTGTTGAGGCCATTGACCGCCTTCGTGATACTTCGACTTCCCATAAACGTATTTCGATTGTTGAAGTCATGGGGCGTTACTGTGGTGATTTAACATTATCTGCTGCGATTGCAGGGGGCTGTGAATTCTTAGTATTACCTGAGCAAGAAATGGCTTTTGACCGCGAAGAACTGTTATCTGAAATCAAGCGTGGCATTGAAAAAGGTAAACGCCATGCGATTGTCGCTATTACCGAACACGTTTGTGATGTGGGTGAGTTAGCGAAATATATAGAGCAAGAAACACATCATGAAACTCGCGCAACGGTTCTAGGCCATATCCAGCGTGGCGGATCTCCAGTTGCTTATGACCGCATTTTGGCATCACGCATGGGAGCCTATTCCATTCAACTTCTGTTAGAAGGCTATGGTGGGCGCTGTGTTGGTATCCAAAATGAAAAATTAGTTCATCATGACATTATTGATGCTGTTATGAATATGAAGCGCGTCTTTAAGAAGGATTGGTTTGATACGGCGAAGAAGCTGTACTAATTCTTCCTCTTCTTTTTCTTCGTCATATTTTGAGCTGTGACGTTGTTGGCAGCTCTCGGTTACTCGGGTCACATACTTATGTATGCACCCCGAGCTGCCGCCTAGTCACAACTCAAACTATTTAAAATAGGGCTATTTGTAAGTCTTTATCTTTTATTCTTTGTTCACATATTCCTCATTCTTATAAGTTTTTCTTTTTAATTATTTCCCGTAATTGATGCTATCTGTCAGCCTCTTCTTATCATAAATTTAATGAGGAAATGTGGATGACACGTTCATGGCAGGTAACAAAATCACAATTTACGACGGCATTGCTATTGCTGTTAGCAACAGGGGCTTGGGCGAAAAATATTCAATTGCTGAATGTGTCTTATGATCCGACTCGTGAGTTTTATCAGCAATATAATCAGGAGTTCAGTAATTATTGGAAAAAGAAAACGGGCGATACCGTTACCGTTCGGCAATCTCATGGTGGCTCAGGTAAGCAAGCCATATCAGTGGTGAATGGATTAGAAGCCGATGTTGTTACCTTAGCTTTAGCCTATGATGTTGATGCTATAGCACAAAGTGGCCGTATAGATAAAAATTGGATAAAAAAGCTACCCGATAATTCAGCTCCTTATACATCGACTATCGTCTTTCTCGTTCGTAAAGATAACCCGAAAAATATCAAAGATTGGGACGACTTAGTCCGCAAAGACGTTTCCGTGGTGACACCCAACCCGAAAACCTCCGGCGGAGCACGTTGGAATTACTTAGCAGCATGGGGCTATGCGTTAGATAAAAATCAGCAAGACCCTGAAAAAGCGAAACAATTCGTTAAACAGCTCTATAAAAATGTGGAAGTACTCGATTCGGGGGCTCGCGGCGCAACCAATAGTTTTGTTGAACGCGGTATAGGTGATGTATTAATTGCTTGGGAGAATGAGGCTTTACTCGCTATCAATGAGTTAGGGGAAAGTGGGCAGTTTGAGATAGTGACGCCAAGTATTTCGATTCTTGCTGAGCCAACTGTCGCTGTTGTTGATAAAACTGTCGATAAACGTGACCGCAGGGCAGTTGCCGAAGCTTACCTAGAGCACCTCTATTCAGTTGAAGGGCAGGAAATTGCAGCGAAAAACTACTATCGTCCACGAAATGTGGAAGTGGCTAAAAAATATCAGCAGCAGTTTCCTGAGCTTAAGTTACTGACGGTAGATGAAAGTTTCGGAGGGTGGCAAGCGGCACAAGCAACTCATTTTGCGAATGGGGGGGTGTTCGACGAAATCATCCAACGCTAATACTCTTCATATTTCGCACTGTAGCGTTGTTGGCTACGTTCGCTAACCCTAGTCACATACTGGTGTATGCTTCTAGGGATTAGCTTTTCTTGCCGCCTAGCTACAGCACGAACTATTTTGAGTAATGATAGTTAAGGGCGGGTATAATAAAAACAGGATTAAAATGGGGTATTATTCCTAGCCTGTGAGGGGCAGACTAGGAATGAGGTTAATTTATTGCCACTGGTATTTGACACCTAACTGGCCAAGATAAAATGTTTGACGGTTGTTGCCACCTGAGGTGATACCTGCATTTTTTGGGTTTTCCCAAGTACTAGGTTCAACTGCGAAGCCGCCCCATAGTGTTAGTTTTGGTGTTAAGTTATAAAAAACTTGTGTCCCGACACGGTAGCCGTCTTTAACTTTCTGGGTAGTGCGTTTGTTACTATCGTAGTTATGTTCATTTAAATAATAACGAAAATAAGGCATTACGCTCCAGTCCTGATTTAACGTGATAGGAAAATAACCGCGAATTTGGTTTTGTTCCCATGTCTTATTAAAGTCTTTATCCCATGTCCAATCGGTGTATAGATAGACTTTGGCGGTTGCAGAGTCGTTGACCTTATAAACAAGTCCGTGTTCGGATTCCCACTCATAACTATTGGGGGCATGGAAATTATCGTAATGGTAAACCGCATCCCAAAAGTTAAATGCCCACTTATCATTGAAATTGTATGTCCCGCTAGGCATTAACCAAAACATAGTATTCGATGGCCGTGCCTGTGTGCCCGGTGCAGAGTCATTTGATTCCTTACGATAGGTGACATTCAAATTGAACTGACCAATATCGCTCGCATACATTTTCCGAGTAGCGCCAATTTGCGTACGATTACGAATAAAAGAGTCTTTGGATGTTGAGAAATTGTGGTTGTAGCTTCTTAATGATTCCTTATGTTCCAGAAAAAAGCTCCATTTTGATTCAGGATTCGCTAAAAATAGCTGGCCAACCATCGTGGTTTTGTCGTAGACCTTACGACCGCTGGTATTATGGTGTCCTTCAAATTTTTCGAGTTCCATATAGACGTTGGAAGAAACGCGCCAGTAATCATTATTGACCTGATCAGCTGCGAAAACGGATGTTGTCAATCCTGTGAGAGTAACAAAAAGTAAACCATTCAGTGAAGTTTTCATTTTAACCCTTTAATTTTTATGTATATTTTGTTTTTTATGCCTTAGTTCAAGGCGTTAGTGTCTGGCCTTTATACCGTGGGGTATAAAGGCTAAATCATTGTTAATAATTAATAGGTTGTGTAATTAATTGATTGTGGAGTAGGTTTCACCATGACCATAAGAGAACAGCACTTTGTTACCTTGTGGGTTTTTAATATTAACGGGTAGCAACCCTTGAGGTGGGTTTAGCGGCTGGCCGTGAGTGTTAGCAAATAATGTCCGTAAACCGCTGCGAATATTGGTTTCTAACGAATTGCGGTTATTATTGGTGATATCAAATCCGGTAATACCGTAGATGGCAATATTTGCGTTTACATTGTTTAGGTATGCGATGTCATAGGGGTTACGTGAAGAGATAACAACAATAGGGGTTTTAAGTTGGTTTGCAGCATCAATGATAAGCTGAGCATTCGTTGGCGTATCCTTTAAATTATAGGTTGTCAGTAATACCAAATCTTGGTTTTGAACCAGTTTTTTTGCTTCATCTTGAGTTAGCGTATTTTCATTCAATTTAACGACACTTTCGCCTGTAATAATAGCAACCCCCGTTTCCTGTGCGATATCATTTAACTGTTTTTGAATTAAGGTATTGCGTGGCTTTTCATCAGAAATAATGAAAATTCGATTTAGTGGTTTTAATTGATAGGGCAGCACGTTCTCATTTTTAATTAATGTGATAGCCTGTTCAGAAACCATATTTTCAATATCTTTATGGCCTTTTGATGCGACGACTTGTTCTGCTTTCACTAAGTCTATTGGTTGTGCTGTAATTTCTTGCTGAAGCTTTTTCAGCACTACACGTTTTGCGGATTCATCAATACGTTTTTTCAGTTCTGGGTTTTTCTCTGCTTGTGTTTCTAAATAGCGGTACATGTTATCTAAACGAGAAACCGCTTGGGAGTCCCACATTTTAATTGGCATAAGAATAATATCTGAGCCAGCGAGTAACGAGGTTTCTACCGCCCAATTAATATCGAAGTTGTCAGCAATAGCCCCCATGTCCATGGCATCTGTCACTATCAAGCCATCATAGTTGAGCTCATCGCGTAAAATACCATGCAAAATAGGTTTGGAAAGCGTCGCTGGGGTGCCAACTTGTTTACCTGCAAGTGTGGTGATCTTATCGTCATCCAGTGCTGGTACAATGATATGTGCGGTCATGACGGCATCAGCACCATGAGATAACGCGTATTTGAATGGGACGAGTTCAGTGTCTCGCCATGTTTTCGCGTCGGAATTAACAACGGGTAAATCAACATGGGAGTCAGCAGAGACATTTCCATGACCCGGGAAATGTTTAAGTGACGTCAATAAATTATATTTATGAATGCCTTGAATATAGCTGGTGGCCAGAGTGCCAACTAAATTTTTATCATCTGAGTATGAGCGTACCCCAATCACTGGGTTATTTTGGTTGTTATTAACATCAACAACTGGGCCAAAATTGATATTAAAACCAAGACTGGATAGCTCATATCCGTGGATCATCCCTGTTAGCTCTGCAAGGGCTGGGTTACGTGCTGCGCCTAATGCCATATTTCCGGGCATTTCGGTGCCTACGCGTAAGCGGGTGACATAACCCCCTTCTTGGTCGGTGCCAATAAATAGTGGAAGGTTACTGCGGGAAGATTGAAGTTTATTAATTAACTCCACAGTTTGTGGTGTATCAATCAGATTTTCTCTAAATAGGATCACCGAACCGAGGTGGTACTGATTGATAACCTTAGAAACTTCATCATTCATAACGAGAAAAGGAGCGGGTTCTCCATGGCTGTCTTTATTCCAATATCTGAAATCTAACATGAAGAGCTGACCAATTTTCTCAGCCTCGGACATATTATTTACTATTTCTTGTGCAGACTTTTGTTTGTCTTGCCATAATTCATTCAATTGGGCTTGTGTTATTGGGTTAGCCATTGAAAATGCACTGAAAATACAAGCACTAAGTAAAGTGAATTTCTTCATTTTTCATTTTCCCTAAGTTATTTTTCAAAAAATAATAAGTGGCTGGATATATTTATGATGTGAGAGTGCTCACAGTTGATAGTATTCTCTCTTTCAGAGTAAGAGGAATAGAGTACAAATAGATAGAGAAGGAGTCTTTATTTATCTCATTGATATTAAACGGTAAATTATCAAGAATAATTGATTTTAACCTAGAATAATTTCAACTTGATATTATTTTGTTATGTGATGTAAGTATAAATTATAATTAAATGGTATTTAAATCGACGATAGAGCGTAAAAAATTAATGTTTTCACTAATTATTTGCTTTTTAATATGTTTTATTCTTATATTTAAGTGGTTTTCTAATTTAAAATATATAAGCCATATGATATTTCACATGGCTTATTTTTTTAAGAGAAATAAGTTAGTTACAAACTAAAGGTTACCATTGGTATTTTACGCCAATTTTACTTAGGTATAGCGTTTGTTTATTATCATATCCTGACGTAATTCCATTCTTTTTAGGTGATTTCCATGTTGAAGGCTCATAGGCAAACTCACTCCATAAAGTCAGTGATGGGGTGACTTGGTATTCCACGAGAGAGCCAATGCGGAAGCCATTTTTAATTTCCTGTGTTAAATAATTATTTTTATCATAGGTATTTTCTTGTAAGAAATAACGTGCATAGGGGGTGATTTTCCAGTTGGGTTTAATGGTAATGGGTAGGTACGCACGAACTTGTGATTGTAAAAAGCGGGTGCTGAAATGTTTATCCCATTGGTTATCAATATAAACAGTGAATTTTGCTTTTAATGCATCTGAATATTTATAGGTCACACCAAATTCGGTTTCTGCTTCATGACTGCTGTCATTGAAATAATTACTGTAATAAAAATAAGAGAGCCAAAAGTTAAAAGACCAATCATCATTGAAACGGTACTCGCCGGCAGGAGTTAAGCCATATAAACGATTCGAAGAACGTGCTTTGGTGTTGGGTTCGACATCGTTTGACTCTTTTCTGTAACGAAAACCAAGCTCTAAGTCTGATGTTGGGGTGTTAATCATTTTCTTGATAGCATCAATTTGCGTGCGATTTCTAATGTAAGAATCCCGTGAAGTCGTGAAGTTACGGCCATGATTCCTTAAAGATTCGCGGTGTTCAAGAGCAAAGCGCCAGGCAGATTGCGGGTTGAAAAGCTTTAGTTGCCCAACGGTGCTGATTTTATCGTAGACTTTATTATTAAATGAATCCCGTTGTCCTTGATATTCTTCTATTTCCAAATAGATATTGGTATTAACTCGCCAAGAGTCATTATTTAATTCAGAGAAACAAATTGTAGGGAATATAATTATGATGCTATAGATTAAACCAACTATATATTTCATATTTATCCTTCAGGGTGAGTTTTATTAGTGTTAATTATCTAGTTGAGCGATTAGAGAGATAAATGTGTATTAACTTTTATAGATTGTCTACCGTTATTATTTAATAGATGATGAATGGTATATATAAATTAAAAATCTAATAAGTTGCATCTTGTTGTTATTTTTGGGAGTTTTATTATTGTCGGTATAAAGGTGTGTTTTTATTTATAACTTTATTTAAGGTTTTTAATCATATGTTTATTTGTTAGTTTTAAATTTAATTAATAAATATTAATTAAATTTAAAACTAAGTGGTAATTGTATTATATGGTTGGTAATTATGAGAATAATAAAAATATTGATGTGATGCTTTTATTCATGTTGGAATTAATTAAAACAAAAAAACCGCCAATATTTGGCGGTTAATCTCAAGGTATTAAAATAACCTTATTTAGATTTTTTCGCTTCAGCAGCCGCTTTAACAATAACAGCAAAAGCGTCAGCTTTCAGAGAAGCGCCACCCACTAAGGCACCATCGATATCTGGCTGGGTAAATAGCTCAGCTGCGTTGCTGGCATTAACAGAGCCGCCGTATTGGATGATAACTTGTTCAGCAATGGCTGCATCTTTTTTCGCAATATGAGTACGAATAAATTTATGGATTGCTTGTGCTTGCGCTGGTGTTGCTGATTTACCTGTACCGATAGCCCAGATTGGCTCATAAGCGATAACGGCACCTTGGAAAGCTTCTGCACCTAAAGAATTCAATACGGCATCGATTTGACGAGCGCAGACTTCTTCGGTTTTACCCGCTTCATTTTCAGCTTCAGTTTCACCAATACACAGTACTGGGATCAGGCCCTGTTCTTTTAAGACAGCAAATTTCTTAGCGACAAATTCATCACTTTCGTTGTGATAAGTACGGCGCTCTGAGTGGCCGATAATGATGTATTTGGCGCCAACATCTTTTAACATTTCAGCAGAGGTTTCACCTGTAAATGCACCTGATAGGTTAACGTCAACGTTTTGTGCACCTAATGCAATGCGACTGCCTGCTAACGCATGTTTAGCTTGAGTCAAATAAATCGCAGGTGGTGCAATAGCCACATCACAGCCATCAACGCTGCTGAGTTCATTACGCAAGCCAGCGACGAGGTCATTGACCATCTGTGTGCTGCCGTTTAGTTTCCAGTTACCCATTACCAATGGATGTCGCATGTTATTTCCTCCAACCAGAGAGTTTGAATGATTAATCAATAAGTTATTCATCATACGCTTATGTTACACGCGTAACGTGACAATGTTGTCGCCATTCACCTTCTGCATTATAAGAACAATGGATAATAATAGCTTTGCTTTTCATCATGCTTGTTCTTAGAGCGTGATCACAGTCAGTTTAGGGTGTTTGTTGTTCTAGCTTAATCGGTTCAACAGCAAAAGTAAGCACATTATTGTCACTTTTTACTAAAATATATCTTAAAGCGCCTAATCGAGCTTCTTCCGCGTGAGTTGCACTATTATTGGCAATAAATTTATTTAAGGCTTCCGTAAGCTCAGGGGCTTTATCCAGTGAAACTTCAGGGGCAAATATACGGACCATTGCCATGGTATAACTTTCCATTAATTGTCGATTTTTTTGGTTTTCTTGTGGGTTATCAGACGGTAGTAATGTGATCTGTAAACTTTTAATTTTTTCACTTCCGCGTTCTAACACCGCAGAGGAATAAATTTGTTGGTTAATTCGAGAAGCTGCTCGAATATAGGGAGCTGCGATATCTTGGCTAGCAATTACTTTATATTCATGAAGATATAAGTCTTTGTATGCTTGATTGAATTGGTTACGTAATTCAGGAATAGTGAGGTTAAAAGAAGGCGCATCAGGGGCCAAATAGGAGACCTCAAAGTCAGTATCTGGCAGCGTTGGGACTTTTTGAGCAAAAGCCAGTTGTGGCACACTAAGTACAAAAATGGTTATGATGGCGTATACAGAACGAAATAAAGTTTGGGTCATTTTTGAGCCACTCATTTTTAGTTTTCCACATTGTATCAGGATTATAGGTAATGACATTACAACAATGGGCTTTTTCCTTCAAAGGCCGTATCGGTCGCCGGCCATTTTGGGTAGGTATTGCAGTCATTTTTATTTTAATGACGGTAATTGCCCTGTTACAAAATGCACTGCTATTCTCTGAAACACTTGCTATATCGTTATTTATTTTACTACTTTACCCTTTGGCCGCTATCTTTGTGAAGCGTTTACATGACCGTGGAAAATCGGGTGGGTGGTTTGCGCTGATTTTATTGGCATTTGCTCTTTTTTCAATCGACGTCAGCCAATTTGAACCTGTATGGCAATGGGGGATAGGGCGCTTTTTACCATTATTAATTACTATGATAATGGTACTTGATTGTGGAGCTTTTGTGGGGATGGATGGTGTTAATCACTACGGTGAAGAAACAGAAACGGTGGATTATTTATAGCGTCAATGCCATGTAGTCCGACTACCATATAACATGAATGCTACCCTGAAAATATTTCAGGGTAGCATGCTAAATTACCAGTATTGCTCACTCGAAATATGACCAGGTTTGCGGCGTAAATGTTTAACCATGTTACGGTTATTTTTTAGTGTATCGCGAGTGTCCCTGACCATTTCAGGGTTACCGCATAGCATAACGTGGCAGGTGTCAGGCGAAAGGGCTAGGCCAACAGCGTCTTCGAGTGCATGATTTTCAATTAAGGCTGGAACACGGCCATATAATGAACCTGTACATTGTTCGCGGCTCACCACGGTGACAATTTTTAATTTCCCTTGATATTGTTGTTCCAACTTTTTCATTAAGGACAAATAACTTAAATCTTTCTCATAACGGACCGCGTGGAGTAAAACAATGTTCTCGAAGCGCTCAAGGTCTTTGCCTTCCTGTAAGATGGACAAAAAAGGCCCAATGGCGGTACCTGTTGATAACATCCATAAGTTTTTACATTCGGGTATTTCGTCTAAAACGAAGAAACCCGCAGCTTCATCCGTGATCTGTAACGTATCATTGGGTTTTAATTGTGCTAATTTTGGGCTAAGTTTCCCTTCGGGGACGATGACAAAATAAAATTCAAGTCGGTTATCACTAGGTGCGTTGACGTAAGAATAAGCTCGCTGAATACGTTCGCCTTCGATTTCGAGTGCCAGTTTGGCGTATTGTCCGGCGGTAAAGGGTTTAATTGGCGCCTCAATGACTAAGCTGAATAATGAATCAGTCCAAAATTTGGCTTCAATCACTGTTCCTGTTACCCAATTTGCCATAGATCCCACCTCTTCATATTGTAAAATCGACCATCTGAAAAATAACTCATTTTTGATGTGAATGAGCCAAAGCATGGTTCACTAGGATTTAATACTAAAACAGTTCATTATTTATGCTTATCGATAATGTGTTCCAGTGTTTTATTCTTAATATTGGTCTGTTTTAAAGTTCAATGTACAGTTATGTTGACAATACTGGCGAATATTACTGCCATTGTCGAAAAATATAAAATGTCGCACTACTACGAAAAGATAGCTGCTTTTGTTATCTTAGTCACACTCAAGCAAAACGCATTATTTGCTATTTATTAAAAATGGCATAAAAGCGTAGAGCAGTATTTTTATATTGATAATTAAGAACCTAAATAATTTTGCGTTATTACAATGAAATAATGCGGCGTTATTTTGTGTCCGAAATAGCGTGCATTTGAATTATTGGATGTATTTGAGAGAAAAATGAGAAAACTGGAACATTTTAATTTGCTATTAATGCTAATTGCATTGGCAGCGGTCGGCCAAATGACACAAACTATTTATGTTCCTGTCATTGCTGAAATTGCCGCTTATTTTAATGAGCCCTCTGGTGCTGTTCAACAAGTGATGGCAGCTTATTTATTTTCTTATGGTTTTTCGCAGTTAGTTTATGGGCCGCTATCTGACCGAATTGGTCGCCGACCTGTTATTTTAACCGGTTTAACGATTTTCTTATTTTCAACGGTTGTGGCAATTTTCGCGCCAACGCTAAATATACTTACAGTGGCAAGTGGGTTACAAGGGCTAGGAACTGGTGTTGCCGGTGTAATGGCAAGAACAATGCCTCGTGACTTATATAAAGGCACAGCGCTGCGTTATGCAAATAGCCTATTAAATATGGGGGTGTTAGTCAGCCCATTATTGGCTCCCATGTTTGGCGGAATATTAGCGCACTTTTGGGGCTGGCATGCTTGCTATATTTTCCTATTTATCTTAGGAGCCTCAGTATTATTGAGTATGTATCGTTGGCTACCAGAAACGCGGCCTGTTTCCCCAGAAAAGTACAGAATGTTGGCCTCATATCGTGAATTACTTTCAAGTGGTTCATTTCTCTCTTACCTTGCCATGCTAGTTGGTGCGTTAGCTGGGATAGCGGTATTTGAAGCCAGCAGTGGTGTATTGATGGGCGGTGTATTAGGGCTAAGCAGTATCACCGTGAGTATTTTATTTATATTGCCGATTCCTGCCGCTTTCTTTGGCGCTTGGTATGCAGGGCGAGAGGGAAAAACGTTTTATAATTTGATGTGGCACTCAGTGCTTATTTGTTTATTGGCTGGCTTTATGATGTGGGTACCAGGCTGGTTTGGGATTATGAATACATGGACATTGTTAGTCCCAGCAGCGGTATTTTTCTTTGGCGCTGGTATGTTATTTCCATTAGCAACGACAGGGGCTATGGAGCCTTTCCCTTATTTGGCAGGTGCCGCAGGTGCACTCGTTGGCGGCTTACAAAATGTCGGTTCAGGTGTTGCGACTTGGGTTTCCGCCTTGTTACCACAGAACGGGCAGTTTAGTTTAGGATTGTTGATGTTTTTAATGTCGACGCTTGTATTGTTGTGCTGGTTACCTTTAGCAAAACGTATGAATCACTCAGAACGCATGGTTTAATGGGATATGGTCAGGCTGCAAAAGACAGCCTGACCATCAAATTACGCGCTTAGCAGTATATCAGCTTGCTTTTGTGGCGGAATTGATAGCACCGATGAATACAAGGAGCTAGGTTCCTCTTCTGGCATTGATGATATAAGTTCCGGCAACATGACTCCTGAATTAAATATCACTGGTTGGTTATAATCTAGAAATTTTGTATTTTCTGCTAATTGTCCTGTTGGATTTTGAGTGTTTTGTTGGAGCCAAATCAACTTTGGTACAGTATGGTCCTGCAAGTGTTGGTCTATATGAATGATTATTCCATCCAGTTTTAACTCAGGGGTACTGTCTATCGTGCCTTTTATTGTTAATTGATTTTGTTGTACTGAAAAATACCATTCCTCTATTGGTATGCTTTCTTGAATTTGTTTTTGGTCATCACTTGTCCTTAGTGTGACCCAAAAAGAGTACTGGCCATCAGGCAAGTTTAGGTGAGTAATATCCACCGTTTGTTCGAAGTTTACATCCGCAACTAAAGGTTGCTCGACTGTGTAGTAGATCACATCGGGTATTGCTGAGTAATGCCTTGCGTGAGTATCAAGGTGATTGAGCGCAATAAAGTTCAAAGAGGTATCAACCTGCGAATCTTGGCCAAATGGGTCAGATAATGAAAAATATTGTTGATGTAACCGGCCTTTTTCAACCCACTTGGCGCAAAGTGCACTTTTTGAGGTGATTTTGTCGAGATTGACTTTACCTGTCGAAAAATCAATTAAGCCTTCTTCTGTTGCTGCCCAGTAAATAGGGGCACCTTGCCAATAATTATCGAGAATCAGCTGTTTTGGTAATAAATAGCCATCACTGTTTGTTAATACACGGCAAGCTAATGAATCCGGGTTGTTATAGTGGGAGATCAACTGCCCAAGCTCTTTTTTGTAGTTCAATTCATGTACAGTAAACTGAACCAATTCGCCTTTATCTGCAATATTGAAGCTCTCTGTACGTCGGATTTGTAATACTTCGGTCGATAACCCATTCGGAGTTGCATAAGTGACGGTTAATGCATAGTCACCATTAATATCAAATGGACGGCCAACCCCTGTTTTTAGGTTATGGTAATCGGCCGGTAAGCTTCCTATGGTACGGTCAACTGCGATGGTGCTATAAGGGTGTGGGGTATTATCTGCCATTTTAGCGAACTGGTGCTGTATCCAATAAATCGCTACATCACGTTGATGAGGAAGTTGTTCAATTTGCGTTAGGTGATAATATTTTGAGTAATTCTGTTGAGTTAGTGTGACCCATTGTTTGTTAATTTGATCCCAGCGTTGATAAAAACCGTCTCCTGCAAACCCGCCATCTTCAGTATCCTCCCCTTTAGTTTTATTGCTTTGCCAGCGTATTCTTTTGCTTAAAAATTGGTGAATTTTTTGGTTGTAGACATCAGGATGAGGCAAAAATGCATCATAAGCACCGCTCCTAAAAGGTACAAAACTAGAAAGCATGGTCGGCATAGCCTGTTTTAAGTGACTATGGAGATCGTGATAAGTGACATAATATTGCCTAGATTGGTTATAAGCTGGGTTTTTGCCATGGCTGTGAGGGTCGTAAGGGTATACTAACTTATCATCATCACCTAGTTTATTGGTATGAGGCAAGCCAAGACCGTGACCAAAAATCTCATGAAACATCACGTTAGGTTCATGAACCCCGCCACCGTTGTTGGGCGACCCAAGCCCTAATAGCGCAGTGCCAACATTTGAAGGTAGGGTTTCAATCGCAGTATATTGATAATCAGAATCAGCATTGTTAGCAGTTTGGTATTTATGGCTATTATTATAAGCCCAAAAAATTTGTGCATTGGGGTGATAGTCAATCTCTTCAGGGTTATCATAATGAGGATGAATAAACGGAATGGTGTTGCTATTGGTGTCAGTTCTAAGTGGCGTTAAGCTTGGGTGACTCACCGTAGCAGGAAGGCTATGCACTGTGAGCTGCCCAATCGGTAAAACTGTTACCGCTTCTTTTCCCCAACTTAGCGGGGAAGATGAATAAACGCCATGTCCTTGTTGATATAAACTGTGGCTATCAACATGAACAATTAAGTGGTTATCAAGGGTGACATTGGGGGAGAATAGGCCATATTGGTTGGTTTCTTCGGTGATAATGGGTTTGCCATTAACAGTGATAACGAGGTTGATATTCGGTTGTATCCACTCACCTTTTAGCGGAGCTGTAAAGCGTTGCTGATGCCAATTTTGCGCTGAAACATTCATCTGTTGGGGGAGCGCTGTTAATTTTTGGGGCAAATGATCCGGGCCAGTTAATCTCACTCGACCTAATATTTTTCTTTCTTTATTGCTGACGATGGCTTCAATATCAGGGGATTTTGCCGCTGTTTCGCTGGTAATTTCTACATTCAATAACGCCCAGCGGTTAGCCGTTAAGCTCATGTGCTTATCGGTCATACTCTGTAAATGAGTCTGTGCAAGTTGAATATGATGGATTTGCATATCACTTGGTGTTGTGTTGTGGCGCCGTTGGGGTTCATGATAAACAGGGTCTGGAATGGAATATGTGCGTTTACCAGGAATGCGCAGTTGTGGTGCATTTGTGGTTTGTAACTGAATGGAAAGGGGTTGGGATTGCTGCCCGTTAGGTAGCATAGCAATAAAATCAAATTGATCTGAGTGGGTTTTAAATTTTGCATTATTGGCAATGTATTGCCATTCGTTGGTGGTGTTATTTAGCGTTAATTGACCAAATTTGGGCTGCTCAAGGATTTTGTAACCCTTAATATGGGGGCTATTTGGTAGTTTTCCTGTTATGGCACCCACAACTAACTGATTTGGGAGCTCATCTGGGTTTTCTGCTACTAAAATAGGTAGAATTTGAGGAACGCTTTCTTGCGCATCATGTCGAGAGATCGCCTGTTTTGTTTGTTTCAATTGGAACTGGCGAAAAATGATATTTTTACCAACAAGTTTTAAGGTATTCTTTTCATAGCGGATTTTAACCGCAGGAAGCTGATTTACTGCCATTATTTTATTTACATCGGTTTCGACAGAATGGGCAATCTGTTGCCAAGATGATGTTTTTGTAATTGGAACGTCATGTAAAGACAACACCTTGTTATACTTCATATTTTCTATAGATATTGAGAAATATTGGCTGTTTTTTCGTAACTCATCGGTTAGCTTCAATGAGTTTATTGCTTGGGTTGGTAGGGTGATAATTTGCTGGAAACTGTGATTTTCTAAGGTGCGGCTGGCTTGCTCAATAGGCTCTACTGGATTAATTTCATCAATGAGTTGTTGGGTCGATGCTGATAGTTTTTTGTGTTTATTTTTGACTATCAATAAACTGCCGCCGGTGAGTTCCAACCAATGGCGAACTAGCTCGACTTGTTTGTCATTGGCATTTTCAGGCAAGACGACGATATTATAATGGCGATGCCATTGCCCGCTTGGTAATAATAAATCAGCGAGCTGAGCTTGTGCTCTGGTCTCTCCGTCAATCCATTCGTGGGGTGAATTAAAGCTTTCGACAAATAAATTTTGCTTGGGGTGGAAACTAAATCCAGAGAAATGTTCAGTATCGAGGGCACTTAATAAATAAGTTTTTTTATTTTCACCCGCTAAGCGAGGTTTATTGCTTAACCAACTGAATAACTTAAATGCTTTTTCGCCGTCAGCGGATAGTTCAGGGTTATCCTTTAATGCATTTATTAAGGTGGTATCTTGCCGAATAATTGCCACTCTCCCTTTTTTATACCATCCTAGTTGTAAGTTGTCTTGCTGTATCTCATCAGCAAATATTTTAAGGTTATCCATTACCATAATCCATTTTTTGAGGGTTAATTTTGAATTTTATTGAAATATTATTCTAAATAAACCGCAAAAAACGGTCTAATTTATTATTGTTTTAATAACTGCATTTTCATTGATTAACTAATTAGTTATTAGAAGAAAGTCATACTTGTAGGGATAAAATAAAAAAGGCCATATGATTCATATGGCCTTTGGGATATTAGAAATAAAACAGATTAAAAGATGGATTAGCCACGATCTTCCCACTCTTGGGCACGAGCTACGGCTTTTTTCCATCCCTCGTATTTGAAATTACGTTCCGTCGTTTCAATACCTGGTTTGAATACACGCTCAATGGTCGCCTTGCTCTGTAACTCATCAAGATTACTCCAGAAACCAACGGCTAAGCCTGCAAGGTAAGCGGCTCCCAATGCAGTGCTTTCTCGCACTTCAGGGCGTTCAACAGGAGTACCTAAAATATCTGACTGGAATTGCATTAAGAAGTTATTGGCGACAGCTCCACCATCAACACGTAGTGCTTTTAAGCGCTCACCTGAATCTGCTTGCATTGCATCAAGTACATCACGGGTTTGATAAGCGATAGATTCTAATGTTGCACGGATAATATGGTTGCGGTTTGCACCACGTGTCAGGCCAAAAATAGCACCGCGCGCATATGGGTCCCAATATGGAGCTCCCAAACCAGTAAAGGCAGGAACAACATACACACCATTGCTGTCTTTCACTTTAGTGGCAAAGTACTCTGAGTCTGTTGATTCATCAATTAATTTCAATTCATCACGCAGCCATTGGATAGAGGCACCTCCGACAAATACAGCGCCTTCAAGTGCATAATTGACTTCACCTTTTGGGCCACACGCGATAGTCGTCAGTAGGCCATGATTTGAACGTACAGCAGTCTCTCCCGTGTTCAGAAGTAGGAAACAGCCTGTTCCATAGGTATTTTTGGCCATTCCTGATTTGACACACAGTTGGCCATACAGAGCGGCTTGTTGGTCTCCCGCCATTCCTGAAATTGGAATACGAGTCCCACCTTTCCCCCCAATATTGGTTTGCCCGTAGACTTCGGAAGAAGGGCGCACTTCAGGAAGCATTGCTCGTGGAATATTGAGCGCTTTGAGAATTTTGTCATCCCACTCGAGGTTACGGATATTGAACAACATGGTTCGAGAGGCATTGGTATAGTCGGTGACATGAACACGCCCTTGTGTCATTTTCCAAACGAGCCAAGTATCGACAGTTCCAAACAGTAACTCCCCTTTTTCAGCTCGCTCACGTGCACCTTCAACATGATCTAAAATCCATTTGACTTTTGTACCGGAGAAATATGGGTCAACAACCAGACCGGTGTTTTGGCGAATATACTCTTCTAAATCGCGGTCATTTTGTTTCAGATGGGTACAAAAGTCAGCAGTACGGCGACATTGCCACACAATTGCATTATAAACAGGCTTACCTGTGGCTTTTTCCCAAACAATAGTGGTTTCACGTTGGTTAGTGATCCCAATCCCAGCGACTTCATCGGTACGGATATCCGCTTTAGCGAGTACTTCCACTAGTGTTGAGCTTTGTGATGCCCAAATTTCCATTGGGTCATGTTCCACCCAACCTGGCTTAGGATAAATTTGGGTGAATTCACGTTGTGAAATACTGACAATATTCGCATCATGGTCGAGTACGACAGCACGTGAGCTGGTTGTGCCTTGGTCGAGTGCAACAATATACTTTTTCGCAATAGTGGTTTCAGTAGTCATAATTTAAGCCTGTTCCGAGGATTTGGTGTTTTTAACGGATAATTTTTCTGTTTTGGTCTCTTCTTCACATACCATGCAAGGTAAGTGGCGACCAATCAGTTTGCGATAGGCGAATGCGCCTAGCAGACCACCAACAATAGGTGCTGTCAATGGGACAAGGAAATAAGGAATATCGCGGCCACCAGTCAGAGCGATATCACCCCAACCAGCGAGATAAGCGACAACCTTTGGACCAAAGTCACGAGCAGGGTTGAGTGCGAACCCAGTGAGCGCGCCAAATGACCCACCGATAACAGCAATCAAAATACCGATTAACAATGGTGCAAGTGGGCCACGTGGGACACCATTGCCATCATCGGTTAGCGCGAGTATTAAGCAAACAAGAATGGCCGCAATAATGACCTCAATAAAGAATGCATGAGGAACACTAATTTGTGGTGCTGGGTAGGTTGAGAAAACACCCGCAGTAAATAAGCTTTCTTGTGAGCCTCTAATGATGTGATGAACTTGATCGTAATCGAAAAATACAGGGGAATACATTGAGTAAACTAATGCGGCAGCAAAGAAGCCACCTAGCATCTGTGCGATGATATAAGGAACAACTTTGCGCTTATCAAAACACGCGAATAGCCATAGTGCGAGAGTAACGGCTGGGTTTAGATGGGCACCCGAGGTGCCAGCGGTTAGGTAAACGGCTAAAGCAACGCCAAAGCCCCATATAATACTAATTTCCCACAAGCCTAGTTGTGCGCCCGCTATTCTAACGGCAGCAACACAACCTAGACCAAAAAAGACCAGTAGCGCAGTCCCTAAAAACTCTGAGATGCACTGACCCGTGAGTGATGTAGTCGTCATTTGGCTCATATGTTTCTATCCTACGAAAATGAAAAATATTGTAATGTTTTTTTAAGTTAAGATTTTCTAATCGAAAATCATTAACTGTAAATTTATCGTTAAAGAACATAAACGAGAAATATCGAAATTGAAAAGTGTGTGTTACATCACTAAAGCGAAACAAAACAATCAAAAATAGTGATGGATTCGACCTTTGTGATGTGATCTGACCAGTGTTTTTTAATGAAGGTTATTACGATTCAGAAGGAAGGAACTGGACACAGAGGATCATGCTACTTACAATCGTGTAAAAGCTGATAAGGGAGACCAGAATTATGTCATTTGAAGTATTTGAGAAACTAGAATCCAAAGTGCAACAAGCGATTGATACAATCACACTGTTACAAATGGAAATCGATGAATTAAAAGATAAAAATGGTGCGTTAAGCCAAGAGCTTGAAACAGCAAAATCAGGCACGGATTCACTGGTGCGTGAAAATGAACAGTTAAAACAAGAGCAGCAAGCTTGGCAAGAGCGTTTACGGACTTTACTCGGTAAGATGGAAGAAGTGTAATTTCTCGTCATACTTCGCGTTGTAGGGGTGTTGGCTTCGTCTCTTCGCCCTAGTCACATACTTGTGTATGCTCCTAGGGTCTTATCGACTTTGCCGCCTACCTACAACACGAATTATTTAGAGAAATCTTTGTTATATCTCGCATTGTAGGGTTTAGAGAAACTTTCGTCATACCTCGCGTAGTAGAGTATAAAAATAAGGGCTGCAAATTATTGCAGCCCTTATTTATAGAATTTTTAACGGATTATGCGTCGATATTGTCATCTTCGACAAAACCGTTGTTCTCATAAGGTGTTAATGGCTCTTCAGAAAGGATAATACCGGTGTTATCGGCATAAAGGTAATCACCTGAAAAGAAAGTCACACCGCCGAAATTAACACGAATATCACTTTCACCGATGCCTTCATCTGGACAGCCTGCCGGCATCGCAGCAATAGCTTGAATACCGAGGTCGAGTTCCATCAGGGTATCTACCTGACGAACCGCACCGTAAACCACAATTCCTTCCCAGTGGTTGTCAACAGCTAGCCTTGCAATTTCAGCATCAATAAGTGCCTTACGGACAGAACCGCCCCCATCAACGAGTAGGATACGCCCTGTACCATCCTCTTCCAGCAAATCATACACTAGGCCGTTATCTTCAAAACACTTAACTGTAATGATTTGACCGCCAAATGAAGTACGTCCACCAAAATTGGAGAAAAGGGGTTCTACCACGTTGACGCTTTCTTGGTAAATATCGCAGAGTTCGGAAGTATCATATTTCATAGGAGTTAGGTCTTTTTTGCTGCAAGAGGCAACCAGTATATCCCTTTTGAACCGTACTTGGCAAAGTTACCCGCCTAAAAATAGGCGGAAAAAGTCAAAAAAACGACAAATAGTGAATATTATTTGCTCATTACGACGCCGATGGAAAATAAAACGTTGGTCACGAGTGCAGCTTTCACCATATTTTCCAATAGAGGGCGCATACCTTCGGGGGTTGGGTCGCTGAGAACACGGCGTAAATGGTTCATTAGCATTGGTACGGCGAGTAAAAATAGCCAACCGCTCCAGCCGTGTAAATAAATTAGATTAAAAAAGGCCAAACATAAAATAGCCGCAACAATAATAATGGTGTGATAAATTCGAGCCCCTTGGGGACCTAAGCGTACCGCTAAGGTATTTTTACCTGCTTTAATATCATTTTCGATATCACGCATATTATTGATATTCAATACTGCGACAGAGAGCAACCCACAAGCCGTTGCGGGTAGGACAGTGATGATATTAAAACTATTTGCTTGTAAATAATAAGTCCCAATAACACTTAGCCAGCCAAAGAAGATTAAAACAGAAATATCCCCTAACCCTAGGTAGCCATACGGTTTTTTGCCCACGGTATAGGTAATTGCAGCGACGATAGCAATAAGCCCTAATGCGACAAAACCAATGGCATCCTCGGGTTTTTCGCATGCGACAATAATTAACAGTAAGCCGGAAAGACAGGCCGCCGTAATATTTAGCTTCAGTGCCTTTTTCATATCCGCTTGCGTGATAACGCCTTTTTGCATGCCACGTAATGGACCAATACGTTCAGCCGTATCAGAGCCTTTGACCGCATCACCATAGTCATTCGCAAGGTTAGATAAAATCTGTAATAAACCCGCTGTGATAAGTGCTAATAAAGCGACAGGCCATTTAAAATTATTAGTTAAATAAGCGAGTGCAGAGCCTGTCACAATCGCAATCACCCCTAATGGTAGGGTTTTAGGGCGGAGACTTTCAATCCAAGCTTGTTTACGACTTATTGTTGAGGATGTCGACTGCATGCAGTTACCTATAATTCAAACTCTTTAGAGATGTGATCTTAATAATTTAATAACCCATCATATAGAGAGATACTTGAGTATTTTCAATGCAATGGGCAGAATATTTCATAGAAAAAAGTGCAGCGATAAAAGCTGCACTTTAGTCGATGTATATTAAGGATACATGAAAACCAGATAATTAATAAGATTATAAAATAAATCTACTCAAGTCTTCATCTGCCACCAGCTCATCTAAGTGCTGTCTGACATAGTCTGCATCGATTTGGATAGTTTGCCCGTTACGGTCACTGGCATCGAAAGAAATATCTTCCATTAAGCGTTCAAGCACTGTGTGTAAGCGACGAGCACCAATATTTTCGGTTGACTCATTCACTTGCCATGCTGATTCTGCAATTTTACGAATACCGTCAGTCGTGAATTCAATATTCACGCCTTCTGTTGCCATCAGCGCTTTATACTGTTCAGTTAATGAGGCATTTGGCTCAGTCAAAATACGCACAAAATCTTCAGTTGTCAGAGCTTGTAGCTCAACGCGAATTGGCAAGCGGCCTTGGAGTTCAGGGATTAAGTCTGATGGGCTCGAAACTTGGAACGCACCTGAAGCAATAAACAGGATATGGTCAGTTTTGACCATGCCGTGCTTAGTGGAAATGGTACAGCCTTCGATTAATGGCAGTAAATCACGTTGAACCCCTTCACGGGATACATCTGGCCCCGAACTTTGGCCACCGCGTTTACAAATTTTGTCGAACTCATCGATGAAGACGATACCATTCTGTTCAACCGCTTCAATCGCTTGTTCTTTTAGCTCTTCAGGGTTGACTAATTTAGCCGCTTCTTCTTCAACTAGCAGTTTGAATGCCTCTTTGATTTTCATCTTACGAGGTTTCTGTTTTTGGCCTGCTAGGTTTTGGAACATGGATTGTAACTGGTTAGTCATCTCTTCCATGCCTGGAGGTGCCATAATTTCAACACCCATAGGGGATGCAGCGACTTCGATTTCAATTTCTTTATCGTCTAATTGGCCTTCACGTAATTTCTTACGGAATGCTTGGCGGGCTGGAGAATGCTCATCCGTTGGTTCAGATTGCCCCCAGTTATTTTTTGCTGGTGGGATAAGAACGTCTAAAATACGTTCTTCAGCCATTTCTTCGGCGCGATAGCGATTTTTTTCGATAGACTGTAAACGCACCATTTTAACGGCAGAGTCAGTTAAATCGCGAATAATCGAGTCAACTTCTTTACCAACATAGCCGACTTCAGTAAATTTGGTCGCTTCAACTTTGATAAATGGCGCATTGGCTAATTTCGCAAGGCGGCGGGCAATTTCAGTTTTACCTACCCCTGTTGGCCCAATCATCAAAATATTTTTTGGTGTGACTTCGTGACGTAATACTTCGTTTAACTGCATACGGCGCCAGCGGTTACGCAGAGCAATCGCAACAGAACGTTTGGCTTTATTTTGGCCAATAATATGATTGTCGAGTTCGCTGACAATCTCGCGTGGAGTCATTTCGGACATACTAGCAATCCTTATGATTTTGAAGAAATTTCTTCAAAGTTGACATTATGGTTGGTGTAAATACAGATATCACCTGCAATAGCGAGCGCTTTTTCAGCGATTTCTTTAGCACTTAAGTCTGTATTTTCTAACAAAGCACGTGCGGCTGATTGTGCATATGGGCCACCGGAGCCAATCGCAATTAAGTCGTTTTCCGGTTGAACCACATCACCATTACCCGTAATGATCAGTGAAGTGTGTTCATCAGCGACAGCTAACAAGGCTTCTAATTTACGAAGCATGCGGTCGGTACGCCAATCTTTAGCAAGTTCAACGGCCGCTTTCGTTAAATGGCCTTGATGCAGTTCGAGTTTGCGCTCAAACAGTTCAAATAATGTGAATGCGTCTGCGGTGCCACCGGCAAATCCGGCAATGACTTTGTCGTTGTATAAACGGCGAACTTTGCGGACATTGCCTTTCATGACGGTATTACCCATCGTCGCCTGTCCATCACCACCAATTACGACCTGGCCATTACGGCGAACACTTACGATTGTTGTCATGAGTTAGCCCCTGGTTTTATTACAAAAAAGAATGCGGTTGAATGTGATTTTCAAAAGATTAAATTCAAGTGATAGTTGTCTAATTAACTATCACTTGAACTAGGTTGAAGACACAAAGTACCGCTCATGAGTACATTAAAACAGTACATGGGGGGGAAGGAGGAATTTTTCAACCCCCAGAAGCACGAAGAATACAACCGGAAACACCTGCACCTGCTGCACGGTCACGCATTTTCTCGGCAGTAGACTTGGAATAAGGCCCTAAAACGATACGGTGCCAACCTCCACCTGCGCTTACACGGCTTTCAATACCTGAGAATGCTAAAGTAGCTTGAACAGACTCGGCTTGTTCTGCTGTACGGAATGAACCACATTGAACAACCATATTTTGCAAGCTGTTTGTCGGTTTAGTGCTTGGTGCCGTTTGTGGTTGAGTTGTGGGCGCGGTTGGTTGAGCCTCAAGTTTTGGAGGGATATTGGCCGCCGGTTTACGTTGTACTGGCTCGATAGGTTGAGCAGGCTCATTGATGAGCACTTGTGAACGCGGTACTGGTTTACCGTTTGCAGGTATTTCTTGCAAGTTAGTGACAGGCTGGCGTCTGTCAGAATCAATTTGCTCTAATAGCTGGCGCTGTTCAGGTGTTAAATCTGATGGGCGCACAATATTATTCCCCGTGCTCGGCTGTTGAATATTTGGCATATCCACACCACGACGTTCGAGTTCCTTAATATAACGCCAACGTTCTTCAGGCTTTGGTGGAAGCGTACTACCCGGTGTTGTGGGAGTAGCTACCTGAGGTTGTGGTGTGTCCTTTTTATTTTGAGTGATATAAAACAGGCCGCCAACAAATAGCACGACAATCGTGACAGCAACAACCAATGTTGTCATTGGTAGTCCTTGTGCTTTCTTTGATTTACCTTTGCTTTTTTTACGGGCGGATGAGCGCCCTCGAGCTACATAATCTTTTTGTGCCACGCTATTAATTCACTAGTTATCAATTGTTAGTCATCATTTGGGTTAACATGTTACTTAACCTGAGCAACTTTGACTAGCTTTTAGGCGCTTTTGTGCTCTCTCTAATGATTAAATCAGAATCTAGGAGACGTGAGCCTGGATTAACATTGTGCCCATGAATCTGCTCGAGCAGTAATTGCATCGCATGATGGCCAATTTCAGCACGAGGTTGGTTGATAGTCGTTAGGGCTGGCAAGGTGTATTTTGCTTGCTCTAAGTTATCGAAACCAACAAAAGAAAGGTCATCAGGGAGCTTTAAGCCCATTTTTTTCGCTTGCCACATTGCACCAATTGCCATGATATCACTATGGCAAAAGATAGCTGTCGGTGGTTCAGGAAGTGACATCAATGTTTTCACTGCTTCAGCGCCACCCTCATGGGTAAAATCACCACGAATAATATAATTTTCACGCAGTTTTTCACCTGTGCGTAACATGGCTTTTTTATAACCTTCTAAACGATATTGGCTTAAAGGCATATGGTCAGGGCCTGCAATACAAGCGATCAGTTTATGGCCTTGTTTTTGTAGGTAATGTGTTGCGTTAAATGCGGCGGTGAGGTTATCGATATGCACGGTAGGCAGTTTTAGCTCAGGTGCGAACTCATTGGCCATCACAATTGGAGGGAGGTTTTTTTGCTCTTCGGTTGAGATATCGAATGGAATATTGGAACCCAGTAAGACCATGCCATCAATTTGTTTGGTAATAATGAGATTAATAAAAGCATTTTCTTGTTTTTCTTGGTGTTTACAGTCCCCAATCAAAACAAAATAGCCTTCTTGAGCGGCAATTTCTTCAATGCCGCACACGACATCACTAAAGAAAGGGTCGCGAATATTAGGAACGAGTACAAGAATAGTCTTTGATTCATTGCGCTTATAGCTTCTAGCAAGGTTATGAGGATAATAGCCAACATCCATCACCGCTTGTTCGACTTTTTGGCGTGTTTGCAAAGAAACTTTTTCCGGGTTCATAAGTGTTCTAGACACCGTCGCTGTCGAAACGCCCGCGGCACTAGCAACATCTTTCATCGTTGCCGTGTTATTGTGTTTTTTACTTTCCACAACGCCTTCCTTAGATTGATTTAATCGTTTGCTTTTTTTGAATGGCGCAAGTACGTCATTATTAGTGGTTATTCTAATTGGTTTCTCAAGAATATCTGTTACCTAGTTTGCATAAAAAATGTGACTTGCGTCATTTTTTAGAGCTGCTTCGCAAATTTTGAAAATAATTCTAAGGGCAAAAAGATAAATGAAACTCAATGTGTATGAAAAATACTCAATTTGGTCGTTTAGAATTATATGGCAAATAATTCAAATTTATCAACATGCTGCAAAGACAATACTGGTATGGCCTATAAAGTTAAATGGTTAGGTAAAATGAATCCTTTAGCATTGATAATGAGTTAACAATCGGTCGGGTCCACATCGATGTTCCATTTTACTTTGCGACTTTCTGGCTGTTGAATAATTTCTGGCAACAGTTTCGCCATAAATTGTTGTAAATAAAGCCGCGAAGGGTGTTGCAATAGCAATTGCCAGCGGAATCGCCCGCCACGTTTGGCTTGAATCGACGGCGAGGGGCCTAAAATCCACATTTTGGCATCACTTTGTGGATGTTCACTAATATATTGCCGTACATTTTGCAAAAATTGGCGCGAATCTTGGTTATTGTGGTCTTCTGAACGGATCAATATATGACTGGTGTAAGGTGGTAACATTGCGATTTGCCGTTCTTCCATCGCTTCTTGGGTAAATGCGTGATAACCCTTTTCAAGAAGCGTGAGCAACAATGGGTGTTCGGGGTGGTGGGTTTGCAAGAACACTTCACCTTGTTTACCAGCTCGTCCTGCTCGACCAGAAACTTGCACGTATAATTGAGCAAACCGTTCGGCTGCACGAAAATCACTCGAGAATAAAGCCCCGTCGACATCTAACAAGGCGACTAAGGTGACATCAGGGAAGTGGTGGCCCTTGGCTAACATCTGTGTGCCAATAAGAATTCTAGCCCCCCCTTCATGTACTTGGTTTAAATGCTGTTCCAGTTCCCCTTTACGGCTCGTGGTATCACGGTCAATACGGGTAACGGGGGTATCAGGGAACAGTTCACAAATCCCTTCCTCAAGTTGCTCAGTTCCCATTCCAACAGGTACTAAATGAGTTGAACCACATTGTGGGCACTGACGAGGAACCGGGCGCTGGCTATCACAATGGTGGCAGCGTAATTGATGGAAATTTTGGTGCAAGGTGTAATAGTGGTCACAGCGCTGGCACTCTGCAATCCAGCCACATTCATGGCAAATTAATGCAGGGGAATAACCACGACGATTTAAAAATAGAATGACTTGGTTGTTTTGTGCAAGGTGTTCTTTAATGTGTTGAATTAATAAGTGAGAAAGGCCAAATTTTAACGGCTGGCCTTTTAAATCAATAAGGTGCTGAGCCGCAGGGCGTGCATTACCTGCACGAATAGTGAGATTTAATTGCCGATACTTATGTTGCTGTACATTGAATAAGGTTTCTAGTGATGGCGTCGCAGTACCCATCACAATGGGAATATTGTTCTTTTTAGCGCGAAAAACAGCTAAGTCACGTGCATGATAACGCCAGCCATCTTGCTGTTTATATGAGCTGTCATGCTCTTCATCAATAATAATAATGCCAAGGCGGGCGAAAGGGGTGAACAGCGCTGAGCGAGTGCCAATAATAATGGCGTTTTGTCCTTGCTTAGTGCGTAACCAAACCGCTAAGCGTTCGCTATCGTTCAAGCCTGAGTGCAACACATCAACAGGCGCATTGAAGCGCTCGCGAAAACGGCTAATCGTTTGTGGGGTTAAGCCAATTTCAGGCACCAAAACTAAAGCTTGTTTACCTTGGGCAAGGACATTTTCCAATACACTCAGGTACACTTCCGTCTTACCGGACCCTGTGATCCCAGCGAGTAGCCATGGCGAAAATTGGTCATCTTCAGCACGTATAGCACCGACAGCGGTCGCTTGCTCACTATTAAGCCGCAACCTTTCCCCACAAACTGTAAAGCTTGGTTGCCACTTTTCGCTAGTCGGTTGAACGGGATGTAACTCAATATAAGCTTTCTTTTTCAGTGCTTGCAGAGCACTTTCACTGATTTCAAGCTCACTTACTTGATGGCGATAAACGGGTCTACGACGCAAAAGTGCAAGAGCTTGTTGCTGCTTTGGGGAACGTTTTAGCTCATTAAGGTCAACGGCTAAGCCTTCATCCGTCACTTGCCATTGCCAAATAGGGGTAAATTCCGCAGGTTTACCTTGGCGCAATAGTGTGGGTAATGCGTGGAAGAGCACTTCACCTATTGGGTAATGATAGTATTGTGAAGACCACAATAAGAGCTGCCAAATATCGTCAGGGAAGAGCGTTTGGTGGTCGAGAACCAGTTCGATGGCTTTTAATTTATCTTCAGCAAATTCGCTTTTATCGCTGTGCTTTACCACAATACCCAAGGCTTGGCGCCTGCCAAATGGCACCATAACACGGCTGCCAATCACTGGTAGTGGCATGTTATCAGGAAGGCGATAATCAAATGTGCGGTTTAAAGGGACAGGTAAAGCCACCTGAACGACGATCATATCTGGGTTTCCGTCTATTTTTTATGCGATAATGCGAGCGATTGTTGACTAGAGTACCACAAAATTTACTCGGTTTTCATTGCGTGATAAACAGAATTTCTGTATGATCCGCCGCCTTTGGTATCTATTTTTACCAATATATTAAATTCAATCAACACGACGTGTGGTGTCCGGCGTTAGGGCTGGAATGGCGACACGGCCTTAATAGAGGTTCTCCCATGAAAAAAGGTATTCACCCTAAATACGAAGAAGTTACTGCAACTTGTTCTTGCGGTAATGTAATGAAAATTAATTCAACTGCTGGTCACTCGCTGAACCTGGACGTTTGTGGTAACTGCCACCCGTTCTATACTGGTAAACAGCGTGATGTTGCGACTGGTGGTCGTGTTGATCGCTTCAACCAACGTTTCAGCATCCCAGGTTCTAAAAAATAATCGAACTTGTGAATGCGAAAAAAAAGGGAAACTGAGTTTCCCTTTTTTAATGCCTAAAATAAGTGTTTTTATGTCTAAATGAAGAAATTAGAAGCGGTAAAGCACGGCGAACATAATATCATTATTCGTACTTTCACTTTAGACTTGAGCGCGTCGCCATCATCGTTATAGCTATCTTGAATAAAACATAAGAAAAGGCACTACGTCGCAAGGCGTGCGACGTAGTTAAAGTTTTGAGATACGTAATGGTGACTAATTGGGGCTAGTATTCCCACGTTTCAGGGTCGATACCTAATTCGCGCATAATTTCTTTTGCGGCTTCAGGGATCTCGTCATTACGTTCTTTACGTAAATCTTCATCATTTGGCAGTGGTTGGCCTGTGAATGCATGTAAAAAAGCTTCACACAGGAGCTCACTATTTGTCGCGTGTCGCAAGTTATTAATCTGACGACGAGTACGTTCGTCAGTTAAAATTTTTAGTACCTTCAAAGGGATAGATACTGTAATTTTTTTTACTTGCTCACTCTTTTTGCCATGTTCAGCATACGGACTGACATACTCACCATTCCATTCAGCCATGGGTTACCTTGGATATTTTCAATGATAATAAAAAATAATATGCATATTCTTTTTAATAGAAACTTAATCTAAGCCCTAAATCGAGAACGTCTGCATATATGTTAGACGTGACTTAACTTATTTTATCACAAGATATTATATAAAATTAACGAGTTAAGTTCACTTATGCGATTGACTATCAATTTACACATAATTATTAGGGCTGATTATTCCATTACTAGATATAAACGTAAAGAGGTTTAGACGTCTAGATATGTTGACGTCTAAACATCCGATGGGTATGATTTAGCCTATCACTGTTCAGGAGAAGCGTTTATGACTTACAAGCCGTCAACCATCGCAATTCATAATGGATTAAATGAAGACCAACAATTTGGTTGCGTCGTGCCTCCCATTTATTTATCCAGTACCTATAATTTTACTGACTTTAATGAACCGAGAGCTCATGATTATTCACGTCGTGGAAACCCGGGGCGTGATATTGTGCAAAAAACATTGGCACAACTTGAGGGTGGTAGTGGTTCGGTAATGACTAACAGTGGGATGTCTGCGCTTCACCTGTTATGTACAGTTTTTTTGCAACCGGGGGATTTACTCGTTGCGCCACATGACTGTTACGGCGGAAGCTATCGGTTATTTAATAGCCAAAGCCAGCGTGGGGCTTATCAGGTGCAATTTGTCGACCAAAGTGATGAATCTGCATTGCAGGCTGCATTAGCGAAAAAGCCCAAATTAGTGTTAATCGAAACACCCAGCAACCCACTATTAAGAATTTTTGATATACAGCATATTGCACAGTTGGCTCATGATGTAGGTGCATTAGTCGTTGTAGATAATACTTTTTTAAGCCCAATTTTGCAGCAGCCTCTTTCGCTAGGTGCAGATTTTGTGGTGCATTCATGCACTAAATACTTGAATGGCCATTCTGATATTGTTGCAGGAGTGGTGGTTGCGAAAGAAGAAAAGTGGGTAACAGAGCTTGCTTGGTGGGCGAATAATATTGGTGTTACTGGGGGCGCTTTTGATAGCTACCTACTATTGAGAGGTATTCGGACATTATCTCCACGTGTATTACAGCAACAGCAAAATGCACAAGAGATCGTAAAATATCTTAAATCACAGCCTTTAGTAAAAAAATTGTATTATCCTGCATTAGAAGATCACCCCGGGCACGAAATAGCAGTGAAACAGCAAAAAGGCTTTGGCGCGATGCTGAGTTTTGAATTTGCAGGTGATGAGCCACAACTTCGCCATTTTCTTCGTTCACTCAGCCTGTTTACACTAGCGGAGTCATTAGGTGGTGTGGAAACATTGATTTCCCATACGGCTACAATGACACATGCAGGTATGTCAGCAGAAGCCCGTGCGCAAGCGGGGATCACAGATAGCTTGCTAAGAATTTCAGTGGGGATTGAAGATCCTCAGGACTTAATCACAGACTTAGATCACGCATTTCAGGTTGCGGCACAACGTTAGCGGAGTTTTTTGATGAGTGTACTAACAGCGGTTGAGGTGGCTCCTTGCCACCGCCAGTTACATAAGTTTGGGGGCAGTAGTTTAGCCGATGCGAAGTGCTATCAACGCGTTGCAACAATTATGGCCAACTATAGCCAACCCGGTGATTTAATGGTGGTTTCTGCCGCGGGTAGTACAACAAATCAGTTGATTAACTGGTTAAAGTTAAGCCAAAGTGATCGTATTTCGGCTCATCAAGCTCAGCAATCATTACGCCGCTATCAACTTGATTTAATTGAATCTCTTTTACCTGAACAAAAGGCTGCAGAGCTAAGCCAGTTATTTATTCACGATTTAGAGCGTTTAAGTGCATTGCTGGATCAACCCATAAATGATGCGATTTATGCAGAAGTGGTCGGGCACGGTGAAATTTGGTCAGCTCGCTTGATGGCAGAAGTGCTTGTCCAAGCCGATATGGCAAGTGCATGGCTCGATGCACGTTTATTTCTACGTGCGGAACGTGCGGCACAGCCACAAGTTGATGAAATACAGTCACGGTATTTGTTACAGCAACAGCTAACGCAATTACCTAACCGTCGTATTGTGGTAACAGGGTTTATTTCACGGAATCAGCAAGGTGAAACCGTATTACTCGGGCGCAATGGCAGTGATTATTCTGCAACACAAGTTGGTGCGTTGGCGGATGCTGCTAAAGTGACGATTTGGAGTGATGTCGCTGGGGTATATAGCGCGGATCCTCGCAAAGTGAAAGATGCGTGTTTGCTGCCTTTGTTACGTCTTGATGAAGCGAGTGAATTAGCGCGTTTAGCGGCTCCCGTTTTACATACACGGACTTTACAGCCTGTTTCTGTGAGCAACATTGATTTGCAATTAAGGTGTAGCTATCAACCCGAACAGGGTTCAACAAAAATTGAACGGGTGCTTGCATCAGGGGCTGGTGCGAAAATCGTGACTAGTCATGATGATGTGTGTCTGATTGAATTGCGTATCGCCGCGGGGCGTGATTTTAAACAAATCTGCAAAGATGTGGATTTATTACTTAAACGTGCTCAATTGCGCCCTTTGGCTCGCGGTATTCATCATGACCGTTCTTTACTGCAATTGTGCTATACCTCCGAGATTGTCGAAAGTGCCTTAAATACCCTTGAAGAAGCCGGTTTACCGGGGTCATTATCATTACGTGAAGGTTTTTCTCTGGTTGCATTAGTCGGTGCGGGAGTGTGTAAAAAACCGTTACATAGCCACCGCTTTTATGAGGAATTAAAAGGGCAACCTGTTGAATTTATTTGGCATTCAGAGGACGATATCAGTTTAGTTGCTGTTTTGCGTTCTAACCAAACGGAACATCTAATTAAAGGGATGCACCAAAGCTTATTCCGCGCAGAAAAACGCATCGGTTTAGTGTTATTTGGTAAAGGGAATATTGGCGCGCGTTGGTTAGAACTTTTTGCCGCGGAGCAACACAAAATTTCTGCACGTAGTGACTTTGATTTCGTCCTAGCTGGCGTAGTAGACAGCCGCCGTAGCTTACTGAATTACCAAGGGATTGACCCAAGTCGTGCACTAGCTTTCTTTGATGATGAAGCCGTAGAGCATGAGGACGATAACCTATTTTTATGGATGCGTTCCCACCCTTATGATGATTTAGTGGTGTTAGACGTCACAGCCAGTGAAACGTTGGCAGATGACTATGTAGATTTTGCCAGTTATGGTTTTCATGTGATTAGTGCAAATAAAATTGCGGGGGCGGCGCAAACGGCACAATATCGTCAAATTCGCGATGCGTTCGCAAAAACAGGTCGTCACTGGTTATATAACGCGACGGTAGGGGCAGGGCTACCGATTAACTATACAGTACGTGATTTAAAAGAAAGCGGTGACTCTATCCTGACTATCAGTGGTATTTTTTCTGGAACGCTATCATGGCTATTTTTACAGTTTGACGGCTCCATCCCATTTAGTGAGCTAGTAGAGCAAGCTTGGCAGCAAGGGTTAACTGAACCAGACCCACGTATTGACCTGTCGGGGCAAGATGTTATGCGCAAATTAATTATTTTAGCCCGTGAAGCGGGTTATGACATCGAGCCGGATGATGTAAGAGTTGAGTCTTTAGTGCCAAAACAAGCACAGGCAGGTTCTTTGGACGCGTTTTTTGAAAACAGTGCGGTTATTAACGAGCAAATGCAGCAGCGCTTAGAAGCAGCGCAAGAACTTGGGTTAGTGCTACGTTATGTCGCACGGTTTGATGCGGTAAAAGGCAAAGCAAAAGTGGGAGTGGAAGCGGTGAAGCCGGAACATCCACTGGCCTCATTATTACCGGGTGACAATGTGTTTGCTATTGAAAGCCGTTGGTATCGAGATAACCCATTAGTGATCCGTGGGCCTGGAGCGGGGCGCGATGTGACTGCGGGTGCTATTCAATCGGATCTGAACCGACTCTCTCAACTTTTATAATCATTTATTCAGTGCATTGGTGTTCTCTTCGGTATTGAGGGCACTAATGCATCATGAAGATTTTTAATTTATCCCTTCATTTTCTGTTTTTTATTCTGATGATTTAATTCTTAAACATTATTCATGTCTTAAAAGTGCTGAATCGACGATATATTGCGCTGAAACAATACTTAAATAAGAAAAATTAATAAAAATAAGGCTGTAATTAAATTTCAGAAAAATCCCCCAAAGTCATTTTTTTCTGATATGAATATACACTGAAGGGTAAATTTAGCGGCCTGCATCACAAAACGACAACTCTAACGCAGCCGACTGAAATTTTGTTACAGGAAACAGGTAGCAGTCTGTTAACCGTGAACCGTGCGGGAATGCATTCTGCCAGAAGCACAAGGTCAGGAGTCTCATGAATCAGCAATATTCCGCAATGCGCAGTAATGTCAGTATGCTGGGTAAGCTACTCGGCGATACCATCAAGGAAGCCTTAGGTGAGGACATACTCGACAAAGTTGAGTCCATTCGTAAGCTTTCCAAATCTTCTCGTGCAGGTAATGAAGTTCAGCGGCAAAAACTGCTGATGACATTACAAAATCTTTCTAATGATGAATTGCTACCCGTTGCAAGGGCATTTAACCAATTCTTAAACCTGACAAACGTCGCTGAGCAATACCACAGTATTTCGCCTCACGGCGAAGCGGCAAGTAACCCAGTAGCATTGAAAAATCTGTTTAGCCGATTAAAAGGCAAAAACTTCACTGATGGTGATATCCAAAAAGCAGTTGAACAGCTTTCAATTGAGCTGGTTTTAACGGCTCACCCAACGGAAATTGCTCGCCGTACGTTGATCCATAAATTAGTTGAGGTAAACAACTGTTTGTCACAACTCGACCATGATGACATTGCGGATTATGAACGCAATAATATCATGCGCCGCTTGCGTCAATTGGTGGCTCAATCATGGCATACCGATGAAATTCGTAAAATTCGTCCAACACCCATTGATGAAGCTAAATGGGGTTTTGCTGTTGTGGAAAATTCATTGTGGGAAGGGGTTCCTGCTTTCTTACGTGAATTTAACGAACAACTTGAGGACTCTATTGGGGCAGTATTACCGGTTGAAGCCAATCCTATTCGTTTTACCTCATGGATGGGTGGAGACCGTGATGGTAACCCGAACGTAACTGCGGATGTGACTCGCCAAGTTCTATTGCTGAGTCGCTGGAAAGCGGCAGACTTATTCCTCAAAGATATTCAAGTATTGGTTTCAGAACTTTCGATGACGGAAGCGACCCCAGAGCTGCGTGCGCTAGCTGGGGGGGATGACGTTGACGAGCCTTATCGCCAAATCGCGAAAAATTTACGTAGCCAACTATTTTCGACGCTAGAGTACTTAGAGCGCCGTGTAAAAGGCGAGCAAGTTTTACCACCGGCAGACTTATTGGTGGATAACGCCCAATTATGGGACCCGCTATACGCATGCTACCAATCATTAATTGCCTGCAATATGAAAATTATTGCCAATGGTCAGTTGTTGGATACTCTGCGCCGTATTCGTAGCTTTGGTTTGCAACTGGTACGTATTGATGTGCGCCAAGAAAGTACTCGTCACACTGAAGCCATTGCAGAGCTGACTCAGTATTTAGGGTTGGGTGATTACTCGCAGTGGTCAGAAGAGGAAAAACAACAGTTTTTGTTGGCAGAGCTACAATCTTTACGCCCACTTATCCCGCAAGATTGGCAGCCGAGTGCAGAAACACAGGAAGTGTTTGAAACTTGTCGAGTGATTGCGAAAGCCAAAAATGATTCTGTTGCGGCTTATGTTATTTCAATGGCGAAAGTCCCGTCAGACGTGTTAGCGGTTAAATTGCTGCTAAAAGAGAATGGGGCGTCGGTTCGCTTACCGGTCGCGCCACTATTCGAAACACTGGAAGATTTAAATAACGCAGAAAGTGTGATGACCAAGCTGTTAAGCATTGAGTGGTATCGCAACCTTATCGATGATCGCCAAATGGTGATGATTGGTTACTCGGATTCTGCTAAAGATGCAGGGGTAATGGCGGCTTCATGGGCACAGTATCGCGCGCAAGATGCACTGATTAAATTGTGTGAGAAAGAAGGTGTCACACTGACATTATTCCATGGGCGTGGCGGCACAATTGGACGCGGTGGTGCGCCTGCACATTCTGCATTACTTTCTCAACCGCCGGGTAGTTTAAAAGGAGGGTTGCGGGTAACCGAGCAAGGCGAGATGATCCGTTTTAAATTCGGTTTGCCGCAAGTTACCATTAGCAGCCTTGCGTTATACGCCAGTGCGATATTAGAAGCGAACCTTTTACCGCCACCAGAGCCAAAAGATGAGTGGAAGTCCGTGATGGATTCGCTATCTGATGTGTCTTGTGCGATGTACCGTGATTATGTACGTGAACAACCGGATTTTGTGCCTTATTTCCGTGCCGCAACACCGGAGCTAGAGCTAGGTAAATTACCGCTTGGGTCGCGTCCTGCAAAACGCCGCCCAACTGGTGGTGTGGAAACTTTGCGTGCGATCCCATGGATTTTTGCATGGACGCAAAACCGCTTAATGTTACCCGCATGGTTAGGGGCAGGAGCGGCGCTAAAACATGTCATTGAGAAAGAAGGCAAACAAGCCATTCTTGATGAAATGTGGCAGCAGTGGCCATTCTTTAATACGCGTATTGCGATGTTAGAAATGGTTTATGCAAAAGCAGATTTATGGCTGGCGGAATATTACGACCACCGCTTGGTGGAAGAGCGCTTATGGCCATTAGGGCAAAAACTGCGTGACCAGTTATCTGAAGATATTAAAAGCGTGTTGGCGGTTTCAAAAGATGAAGCGCTAATGGCGGATTTACCTTGGATAGCGGAATCCATCGCATTACGTAATGTTTATACTGACCCATTAAATGTCTTACAAGCAGAGCTTTTACACCGCTCCCGCCAACAAGAGCAGCCCGACCCACGTGTCGAGCAAGCCTTGATGGTGACGATTGCTGGTGTGGCAGCAGGCATGCGTAATACGGGTTAGTTTGTTGATTTTTAAAGTACTTGAATAATATGAGGGCTACCAAATGGTAGCCCTCATTATTTTTACGGGTTATTACGAGTTGGATGAACCATCGTCTGGTTTATCATGATGAATCAAGTGATACGCAGAACGAGCTCGAGGGTGAATAAAGAAATGGTTAGCTGGCGCATTATGCGTTTTGATATGCACCATAGAGACATTAGTTTTCTTACCTTGTTTGTTATGGAAAGCATAAATTACAAAAGGCAGTAAGAAAATAATCACAAAGCTAACCGCAAGTAACGTCACATAGGTGGTATTGCTCGCACCATTCGGTAAAGAACTCGGTGGGAAGAATGAAATCACAAAGGCTAAGATAGAAACAATTAGGCCGACTAACGCAATGAGAAGTTTAATGCCTTTACCTCCCGGTATATTGAAGACACGTTTTTTCTCTGGTTGTTTGCAAACTAACTGCATATAACCTAAAAATAGCATGAAATAGCTACATAAATAGATAACTACCGTTAAGGCTAGAGCAATAAGGAATGACATATTACCACCGCCCCCAGTATTGGTGAGGACGATAATCGCTACTGTTGTGATCAACAACTGCGAAATCACCAGTGTTACCGGTACGCCATTTTTATTCACCTTGGCAAAGCCTTGCGGCAGAATACCTTTCTGTGCCGCGACATACATCCCGCGGGATGGCCCCACAATCCAAGAAGCAATCTCAGCCAGCACGCCAAGCAATAATAGTGCCGCAATAATTCTCACTGCCCATTCAAAGGATGAATTAAAGTGTGTGACAAGCACATTGAATGTTTGTACCACACCAGCAGATAAATTAATTTCACTGTTTGGGATCACCGCTGCTACCGATAACCCACCAATTGAGCTTAAACAAATTGCCGCTATCATGAGTAAAAACATCGCTGCGGGGTAATCTCGACCGGGGTTTTTCATTTCATTAACGTGAGTTGCTGAAGCTTCAACACCCATATAGCTCAAAATAAAGGCGACAAATACCACGAGTGTGCCAATTTTGGTGAAATCAGGAATAAAGGTTTCAGTACTAATTTCAATGGCCAATGGAGAGCCGCTGGCTAAATAGCTGATCGCTAGAAAGACCAAAATTAGCGCTGGAAGCAAGATGCCTGCGAAAAAACCGACTTTCGCAATCGTGGCAGTATATTTAGTTCCGCCAAATTGGGTGAAAGCCAATACCCAGAGAATAACAAGTGCCCCTATCGTTTTGGTGATTGGGTCTGTATTAAGTTCTGGCCAATTCAAAATATAAGACAGTGCCCCTAATACGAAATACAGCATAGGAATGAAGCCAATCGCAATTTGTAAATAACCAAATGAAATAGCGGCAAATCCCCAACGTTCGCCTAATGTATTAGAAACCCATGCAAATACACCACCTTCCTCCCAACCTTCTACGGTTGCCATTTCTGCGGCACACAATGCGACAGGAATAAACCACAATAATCCTCCTAATAGCAGGAAAAATACGAGGCTAAAGCCAGATGTTGCAAATGTTGGATATTCATAAACGGCCATCACCATTGATGCAGTGATGGCAAAAAAGCCAAGTAGTGTCAGTTGCTTTGCGGCTGGAGCTGTCGTTGTTGCCATACGAGTTCTCCTCAAATCGATAAACAATCTGCCTTTTCAGGGCGGATCTCAGTAGGAGCCAAAGAACCTAAGGCTCTTTGGCTCGTTAACAACACAATCATGAATAAAAGAATTAACTGTGATTAAAGCCGCCGCCTTCTTCTTCTGTTAGCGGTTTATTGACGGGGTGCTTATCGAAATACTCTAAGGTGCGTTTGAAGTCATCAATGAGTAATGCGGCTAAATCTAAACTAACCCCATGACGCACTAGAATACGTTGAATAACAAGGTCTTCACGGTTTGCTGGCATGGAGTAAGCAGGAACTTGCCAGCCACGGCTACGCAGTTTGTCTGCGATGTCATAGAGGGAATATTTGCTGGTGGCGGTGCCTTCTTTCAGTTTCCATGCTAATGCAGGGATACCAGTTTGGCTATCACCATCAAAAATCATTTCAAATGGCCCTAATTTTTCAATTTCACGGCTGAGGTATTGTGCAGTTGCATAGCAAGCGTTGTGGATTTTTGCATAGCCTTCGCGACCCAGTCTCAAGAAATTATAATATTGAGCAATGATTTGACCGCCAGGGCGAGAGAAATTCAGTGCGAATGTTGGCATATTACCGCCTAAATAATTCACATTAAAAATCAATTCTTCTGGAAGGTCTTTGGCTTCACGCCAAATAACCCAGCCAGCGCCTAATGGCGCCAAACCAAATTTATGGCCTGATGCATTAATGGATTTTACACGTGGTAAGCGGAAATCCCATTCTAAATCTGGTGCACAAAATGGAGCTAAGAAGCCGCCACTAGCACCATCCACATGGATAGGAATATCCAGTCCAGTTTCTTTTTGCAGTTTATCGAGCGCATCGTGTACAGCTTTTACGGGCTCATATTGGCAGGTAAATGTCACCCCAAGGGTCGGTACGACACCAATAGTATTTTCATCGACACGTTTGAGCACCTCTTCCGGTGTCATGATGAGGCGGTCACCTTCAAGAGGGATCTCTCGGAGTTCAACATCGAAATAACGAGCAAATTTGTGCCAACAGATTTGAACTGGGCCACAAATTAAATTAGGTTTATCGGTCGGTTTTCCTTTAGCGGCTTGTTTTTTGCGCCATTGCCATTTTAGCGCTAGTCCACCAAGCATTGCAGCCTCTGAGGACCCGATGGTTGAGCAACCAAGGGTATTTTCTGCATCCGGTGAATTCCATAAGTCCGCTAACATATGTACGCAGCGGTTTTCAATTTCTGCTGTTTGTGGATATTCGTCTTTATCTATCATGTTTTTGTCGATAGACAAATCCATCAAATCACGAATTTCATCATCCACCCATGTCTGGCAAAATGTTGCTAAGTTTTGGCGTGAATTCCCATCTAGCATTAATTCATCGCGTACTGCACTAAATACATTACGTGGTGCTTGTTCTTTCAATGGAAACTTGGTTTTTGGTAATGATTTGGATAATTCTAATGATGCGTAGACATCATCCATTCCACTGTGTTTTGAATTTAATGCATTATTACTCATGTTTTAATTCCTCAATGACCATGTGGTAATTAAATACTATTAATCTTGAGCTCAATATTAAATATACGCCGTCTTTTTAAAAATTCAAAAGTGTTCAAATAAAAAAGATAATTTAATGAAAACCGTCATAATTAGAAAGTAACAGTAGAGTGAATGATGGTTTATGGTTATTTTGGTTATAGATAATTTTTCTCAATAGCTGATTATGTTCATAAAATGATGCTAAAAATCACTCAATTTAACTAAATTATTACATTTTTATGGTTTTTATTTCTATGTATTTAGCTTTTTAGTTGTTTTTATTTGATTTTATATGGGCGAAAAATGTAGTGGAAATAAATAAATGTTCATAAAAAACTAATATTTCAATAATGTTAAGTTATGTAACTTTTATTTAAACCCTGATTTTCATAATGTTTAACGTTAATTTATACCGTTAACCGTTAGATATAATTATTGTGGCAAAATGAATTTGAATATAAAGAAAATAATAGCATGAGTTATATTGTGGAAAAGTAGTTCGCAAATCTAATCAGTTTAGATATCACGTTAATATATTTACCTTAAAAACACTGGTTCTTTTTTAAACAAGAAATAACTAGTTCTAGCTATTTGATATTTTTTTCTGGGAAAATAGAAGATATGTATAAGAATAGAAGAAAATAGCAAAGGGATGAGACAAAATATTCGCCTCATCCGACTAAATTAAGGCCTAACTCCCAAAGTATGGCAGATAGCATAGGTGAGCTCAGAGCGGTTCAACGTGTAAAAATGAAAATCTTTCACGCCTTCACGGCTAAGAATTTTGACCATATCCATGGCGATTGATGCGCCGACAAGGTTACGGCTCTCAGGGTCGTCATCTAACCCTTCGTACATTTTACTCATCCATGCAGGAATGCGTACGTTAGTCAGTTTGGCAAAGCGCTCGAGTTGACGAAAGTTAGAGACGGGTAAAATCCCCGGCACGATTTCCACATCAATACCTGTCGCGACGCAGCGGTCACGAAAACGTAAATAGCTCTCAACATCAAAGAAAAACTGAGTGATTGCACGGTTAGCTCCCGCATCAATCTTCTTTTTTAAACTAATTAAATCGGCTTGAGCGCTTTTGGCTTCAGGGTGAACTTCAGGGTAGGCCGCAACAGAAATATCAAAATCCGCTTCACTTTTTAACAGCTCGACTAGATCAACAGCATACATATCTGGTTTACGGCTGTTGTCAGGTAAATCACCACGCAATGCAACAATATGACGAATACCATTATTCCAATAGTCACGAGCAATGGCTTTCAATTCTTCAGGGCTTGCATCAATACATGTTAGGTGAGGGGCTGCAATTAAACCGGTTTTATCCTTAATATCTTTGATGATACTGTGCGTTCTATCGCGTTCGCCGGAATTTGCACCATAAGTCACGGAGACAAATTGAGGTTTCAGGTTTTTGAGCCTATCAATAGATTTCCATAGTGTCTGCTCCATCTCTTCACTGCGAGGTGGGAAAAACTCAAATGAAACATTAATTTGGCCATCTAACTCAGCTAAGTTTTGATTTAGCGCTTCGCGCTGATTTGCGTGAAAAAAACTCATACCCTGTAACCTCGCAATTTGCAAACTAACTATTTTTTGTACGTTATTATATCCATTTGTGCGTCTATACGTTTAGACGTCCAAATAGAAATTACCAGATCGGTACCAATAGTCAATACTTAAATTAAATTATGACGCTGAGGTTTTTTCAAAGGCAACAGGAAAATAATTCATGATAAAAAACGCGACCCTGTTCAGTGTCGCGCTTAAATCGATGGCTAGTCAGATTTACTCAGTGAAACAGAAGTGCTCAACCATTTGGCTAATTAATTGGCGAGTAGGTTCAATAAAGCGCATATCGATAAATTCATCAGGCTGATGTGCTTGCTCAATAGAACCAGGGCCAAGAACCAACGTCGGGCAGAGCTCTTGGATAAACGGCGCTTCAGTACAGTAATTCACGGTATCCGCTTTTTGCCCCAACAACTGTTCAATTACTGCCACCATCTTGTGGTCCGTTGGGCATTCATAGCCAGGGATCGGCGGATGCATGGGCTCAATCGCCAAGCGACCTGGCCAACGGGCACTAACAGGCTCAAGAGCTTCATTGAGTAGTTCATCTAAGTCCTGCAAAGTCAGGCCGGGGAGTGGGCGAATGTCCATGTGTAATTCACAACAACCACAAATTCGGTTGGCTGCATCACCGCCATGAATATGACCAAAGTTCATCGTCGGGTAGGGAATGACAAATGCAGGGTTGTTAAATCGTTCTTTTAACGTATTTCGTAAGTCCATCAAATGGGAAATAGACTCATGCATTAATTCAATGGCATTGACCCCACGTTCTGGGTCACTAGAATGCCCCGATTGCCCAGTAATGCGGATAGCATTTGATAAATGTCCTTTGTGCGCACGAATCGGTTGTAACGAAGTTGGTTCTCCAATAATCGCAAAATCTGGTCTTAGCGCTGTACTGGCTGCAAAATAACGTGCGCCAGCCATCGATGTTTCTTCATCCGCAGTGGCCAATATATGCAGTGGGCGTTTGAGCTGAGTTAAATCCATATCGCGTAACGCATCAACAATAAAAGCAAAAAAGCCTTTCATATCTGCGGTTCCGAGCCCATATAACTTGCCGTCATGCTCTGTTAGCTCAAACGGGTTTTTACTCCAACGTCCATCATCAAAGGGCACGGTATCGGTATGGCCGCATAGCATCAGCCCACCATTTCCTTCACCAATAGATGCAAGCAAATTATATTTATCTCGCGTTTCCGGCACAGGTTGAATGTTGACCGAAAAACCTAACGTCTCCAGCCACCCACCGAGAAGTTCCACTAGGGCTTTATTGCTTTGGTCCAAATGAGAATCAGTCGCACTAATCGACGGAGTCGCAATTAATTGACGATAAATCTCAATAAATGCAGGTAATTTAATATTCACTGTTGACAGCCTTTATCCATAATAGTATCAATATTCATGCACTTTATTTGAATAAAAATACACATTAAACTGTTTGGGTCACGAGTACAAGGTAGAAAGCATATGTTGAACACACTCATTATCGGGGCCAGTGGCTATACTGGAGCAGAATTAGCCGGTTATTTGCAACGCCATCCTGAAGTTAATCTTCAAGGATTGATGGTATCGAAGCAAAGTGCGGATGCAAATAAACGTTTTTCTGATTTACATCCTCAGTATAAAGGCATCATAGACCTTCCCGTTCTGCCATTAACCGATGTCGCAGAAGCAGCGGAAGGTATTGATGTTGTTTTTCTTGCCACTGCACATGAAGTAAGCCACGACATAGCCCCTCAGTTTCTTGAAGCGGGCTGCGTTGTGTTCGACTTATCGGGTGCTTATCGTGTTCAAGATCCTGCGTTCTATACGCAATACTATGGCTTTGAACATACAAATACTGAATGGCTAATGCAAGCAGTTTACGGTTTAGCAGAATGGCAGGCCGATAAAATTCGTCAAGCGCAACTGATCGCAGTACCAGGGTGTTACCCAACGGTTTCCCAATTAGCACTTAAACCATTGATTGAAGGCAATTTGCTAGATGAAGCTATGTGGCCAGTGATTAATGCCACCAGCGGAGTCTCTGGAGCAGGCCGTAAAGCCTCGATGACCAACAGCTTTTGTGAAGTGAGTTTGCAACCTTATGGCATCTTTACTCATCGCCATCAGCCAGAAATTGCGACTCACTTGGGAAGAGAGGTTATTTTTACACCACATTTAGGCAATTTCTCTCGAGGCATCCTTGCAACGATTACGTGCAAAGTAAAAGCGGGTGTTTCGGCAGAAAAAATCACACAAACGTTTAAAGATGCTTATCAAAATAAACCGTTAGTGCGGTTATATGAAAAAGGCGTTCCTGCATTGAAATCGGTAGTTGGTACGCCGTTTTGTGATATTGGCTATGTATTGAAAGGTGAACACCTGATTTTAGTGGGTACAGAAGATAACCTACTTAAAGGTGCGGCAGCACAAGCCGTTCAGTGCATGAATATTCGTTTTGGTTTTGCTGAAACTCAGTCTTTATTTTAAGAAGGATTAACCCCATGCAACCCTTAGTGATTAAATTGGGCGGAGTGTTACTTGATAGCGTCGAGGCACTTGAAAAATTATTTACAGCGATTCAAACCTATCGGCAAGAACATCAACGTGAGTTGGTGATTGTACATGGCGGTGGCTGTTTAGTTGATGAATTGATGCAAAAACTGCAATTACCTGTCGTTAAAAAGCAAGGGTTACGAGTCACGCCAGCAGACCAAATCGATATCATTACAGGGGCATTAGCGGGTACGGCGAATAAAACATTACTGGCATGGGCAACGAAGTATCAACTTCCAGCCGTAGGGCTTTCTCTCGGTGATGGGCAAAGTGCCACAGTGACTCAATTAAACGAAGAATTAGGTCATGTCGGTGATGCCAAACCTGGCGATGCGAAATTATTGAAATTATTGTTAGGTGCGGGCTATTTACCCATTATCAGTTCTATAGGTATCACACCAGGAGGTGAGTTGATGAATGTAAATGCGGACCAAGCTGCAACCGCTATCGCCCAAGCCTTAAATGCAGATTTGGTTTTATTGTCTGACGTGAGCGGTATTTTGGATGGTAAAGGCCAAAAAATTGATGAAATGACGACGCAAAAAGCGCAAAAGCTCATTGAACAGGGAATTATTACCGATGGAATGATTGTAAAGGTCAATGCGGCGTTAGACGCTGCGGCAGCCTTACAACGCTCTGTTGATATCGCAAGTTGGCGTCATGCAGAACAACTTCCCGAGCTGTTTAATGGAACAGCAATCGGAACACGGATCTTGGCATCATAAATGAGCCATGGAATAACTATATTAATTGAGCGGATAGGTACGTTATGAAAAAGGGCATTAAAAAGATTGTATTAGCATATTCAGGTGGCCTGGATACATCAGCAATTATTCCATGGCTAAAAGAAAACTATGACGATTGCGAAGTCGTGGCCTTCGTTGCGGATGTGGGGCAAGACCGTGAAGATTTAGTAGGCGTAGAGAAAAAAGCTCTACAATCAGGTGCATCCGAGTGCTATGTCGTCGATTTACGTGAAGAGTTCATCAAAGAATATATTTACCCTGTATTGAAAACGGGGGCGCTATATGAAGGTAGCTATTTATTAGGTACGTCAATGGCTCGTCCAATCATTGCTAAAGCGCAAGTTGAAATTGCCTTAAAAGTGGGTGCAGATGCTGTTGCCCATGGCGCAACAGGTAAAGGTAATGACCAAGTGCGTTTCGAAAGCACCTATACGGCATTAGCACCACAGTTACAAGTGGTTGCACCATGGCGTGAGTGGGACTTACGTTCCCGTGAAGCGCTGCTCGATTATCTGAAAGAGCGTAATATTCCAACAACAGCTAGCCTTGAAAAAATCTACAGCCGTGATGAAAACGCATGGCACATTTCTACGGAAGGTGGTGTTTTAGAAAGCACATGGAATGCTGCAAACCAAGATTGTTGGGTATGGACTGTCGATCCGCAAGATGCACCAGATGAAGCTGAATTAGTTACCGTTGGTGTCAAACACGGTGAAGTCGTTTCGGTAAATGGTCAAGCATTGTCTCCACTTGGCTGTTTAGAAGCATTAAATACATTAGGTGCAAAACATGGAGTGGGCCGTATTGATATCGTTGAAAACCGTTTAGTGGGTATGAAATCTCGTGGTTGCTATGAAACCCCGGGAGGCACCATTATGATGGCGGCATTACGTGGTATTGAACAACTGGTTCTTGACCGTGACAGCTACAAATGGCGTGAGCAACTCGGCTTAGAAATGTCATATGTGGTTTATGATGGCCGTTGGTTCGCACCACTACGTCACTCGCTGCAAGCGGCTGCTGAATCATTAGCACAAGATGTGACAGGGGAAGTTGTTCTGAAATTATATAAAGGGCAAGTGACTGCGATTCAGAAAAAAGCGGATAAGAGCCTGTATTCTGAGGAATTTGCCACATTTGGTGAAGATGAAGTTTATGACCACAGTCATGCAGGTGGGTTTATTCGTCTTTACTCGCTGTCTTCACGTATCCGTGCGCTGAAAGAACAAAACAAAGCGAAGTAAATCAAATAGTAGTCTCCCGGCAGCCAAGACTGCTGTCGGGGTTAAAAACTTATTTTATCAATCAGGTAGGGATTAGTTATGGCACTTTGGGGTGGACGTTTTAGTCAGCAAGCGGATCAACGGTTCAAACAGTTTAATGATTCATTGCGTTTCGATTATCGCCTGGCGCAACAAGATATTATCGGCTCAGTCGCATGGTCAAAATCACTAGTAACAGTTGGTGTATTGTCTGATAGCGAACAACAAACTTTAGAACAAGCGCTAAACTCCTTACTGAAAGAAGTGCAAGATAACCCTGAAATTATCCTGCAAAGTGACGCAGAAGATATTCATAGCTGGGTTGAAGGTAAGCTGATTGATAAAGTCGGTGATTTAGGGAAAAAATTACATACCGGTCGTAGCCGTAATGACCAAGTGGCAACAGATTTAAAACTGTGGTGTAAAGACCAAGTCGCATTGTTGCTTGAAGCGGTAAGCGAATTACAAAAAGCGTTGGTCATCACCGCAGAAAATAACCAAGATGCAGTAATGCCAGGTTATACCCATTTACAACGTGCCCAACCGGTGACATTTGCCCACTGGTGTTTAGCCTATAGCGAAATGCTAGCGCGTGACGAAAGTCGTTTAAAAGATACCTTAAAACGTTTAGATGTTAGCCCATTAGGGTGTGGGGCATTAGCAGGAACGGCTTATGATATCGACCGTGAGCAGCTTGCCTCTTGGTTAGGTTTTGCTTCTGCAACGCGTAATAGCTTGGATACGGTATCAGACAGAGATCACGTTCTTGAATTATTATCGAACGCAAGTATCGGTATGGTTCATTTATCCCGCTTTGCTGAAGATTTAATTTTCTTTAATAGTGGAGAAGCTGGCTTTGTTGAGCTATCAGACAAAGTGACATCGGGTTCATCACTCATGCCGCAAAAGAAAAACCCTGATGCATTGGAATTGATCCGTGGAAAATGTGGGCGTGTCCAAGGTGCATTGACAGGTATGATGATGACCCTAAAAGGGCTCCCTCTTGCTTACAACAAAGATATGCAAGAAGACAAAGAAGGGTTATTTGATGCATTAGATACTTGGTTAGATTGCATGCACATGGCTGCGTTGGTTCTTGATGGTATTCAAATTCGTCGTGGTCGTTGTGAAGATGCCGCAAAGCAAGGTTATGCGAATGCAACCGAACTCGCTGATTATCTGGTTGCTAAAGGTGTTCCATTCCGTGAAGCGCATCATATTGTGGGTGAGGCCGTTGTTGCCGCAATTGGGCAAGGTAAAGCTTTAGAGGAAATGGCTTTAAGTGATTTGCAAAAATTCAGTAGCACTATTCAGTTGGATGTCTATGAAGTTTTATCACTACAATCTTGTTTAGATAAGCGGTTAGCAAAAGGCGGGGTATCTCAGAAACAAGTGGCAAATGCTATTGTAGAAGCAAAAAAACGATTAGAGCTGTGATCGGTTATAGAAGATAAAAATGGGGGGTAGCATGACTACCCCAATTCCCATAACGCGTTTGTTTTTAAATATATTTAATGGTTAACATTCTTAATTGCTTCTCCTCATTGATCCAATTGTATGAGTATTCATTTCGACCATCATTAATAACGTTCCAATCTTTTCCTTGAGTAATATTATTTAGCCCAATATTTATCATTGTAGACTCAGTATTATTCAAGCAACTCAATTTAATATGTGTATCAGAGACAGCATTCGTACAAGTTGGGTGAACCACTGCGCCATTGAAGCTAATAGTGCCTGATTCTTGGCTTTGGTTCGCATAGGTATTGAATGTACTGAATGCTAAAACTAATATTAAAGCTGTTAATGAACGATTAAATACTCTTTCTGTTATTGATTTTTGCATAATAGAGCCCTACAACTTAATTCGTTTTAAATCAGTTGTTTATATAATGTATTTTTAAAGTTGGGTTATTTTCTAATTAAGCGTGTTGCACGGATAATAATGCATATCCTTTTTCTTTATTAGTCCAATTGAATTGGTAAATACTCGTGCTTCCATTTAATTCTTTCCATTCTGGTGATTTTTTCTCTTTGGAAAAGTTAATTGGGCTAGATTCCATTTTGTTTTTTTCATTATTAAAACAATTCAAAGTTGTGTTGTTTTGATTAATGTCATAGGTACATGGTGGAGAGACAATCATGGCTTTAAAAGTAATGGTTGTTTGATTTCCTTCAGCTTGTACATTCGTAGTAAAGAATGATGTTGCAGCTAAAGCGAAAGTTAAAGTTAATACTGAAGTGATTTTTTTAATAGTCATAATGTTTGCTCCTAATTTCAAATTTCTGTAATTCGGTTTGTTTAAGTTTTCATATATCTTGCTATGGGAAGAATTATAAAATGAAAAACTCTAAAAAGGTGTAAATCTAAAAGCTAAAAATGTATTAAAATATAATTCTAAATGACCTGCTTTAATATATCTCTAGGGTCATTTTTTAATGATTTATATTTACAATATTCCGTTAAATTTGGTTTGTTAGTGTTTAATGTTCTGTGTTTGCATCAAAACCCCCCTTTTGGGTGGTTTAATCTATTGTGGCGTTTTTTAAAACCGCCTTGAATATATTCATTTTTAGATATAAAAAATGGCTGTTATATTGAGATTTTTAATTTGTTTTTAAATACAAATTTACAAAGTTTAATTGAAAGTGAAAATGAATATGACAAAATGTTTCAGAAATAAGGCATTGTGATTTCTTTTTTAAACCTTTGGAGAGTGATGTTCTTTGTTTCCAAAATAATATTGGTTAATACCACCTTATTATTAATGAAAACGTTTCAGTATTGCTCTAAATTATGTTTTCGATACTTGAATTTGTATTTGATGCTTTTACTCTTCATTTTTATTACCTCATTCATATTGGTATTCATCAGTATTTTGAATTACCTATTTATGTTGTTATACCCCCTAGAGGATTTTTATTGGTATGTGCAGTTTTCAAACTTATGCTTGTATCACTGCTCATCATATACATGCATATCTTATATCGGCATGCTTGTGGTTTTCTGTAATAACTTTGTTTGCTATTTAGATCATTTATGGGGAAGGTAAAGCTGATAATAGTGTTCATAGTATTTAGCCCTCCGTATTATCATCATTGATGAGGATATTGCAGAAGTTAGGTGACTATATAAAACTATTAATTTGAATTGATGCTGTTCTATGCTTTTCTTTTCTTATAATAAATATAGGGTGTTATTTTGAGTTTATCCACAATAAAAGTGTGTGTAATTATGTGTAAGATTTTAAAGGACTTTATACATGACGTTATTTTCACTCATGAAATTATAAAACTAAAATAATAAATTAATGCAAATTTAAAAAAATTACTTCTTCTTTTTTTTAATCTTGTATCCATGTACTAGCTTGAAATGTTTTTGAGGTTGGTCAATTGGATTTTTACTTTAATATCGATCTTAAGCAGAGTTTACACTGATATTTAATACCGCTTTAAGTATGATAAGTAAAACTTAATGTTTTTCTGGTGTTGTGTTTTCTTTGTAAATAACAGGAGGGTAAATAATGACACATTTTGTTTCTAAATATTACATTTTGTTTCATTTTATTGCGTGTTTTGTACAGAAAATGAGGTTTTCTCCCTATTTTTCAATTTATCAATAGATAAAACAAAACAATATCGATATAGTGATTGGTATTATCTATCTTTGGTTTGACAGAGAATTCACGAAAGGAAAAGAAATATGAATATTCGAGATTTAGAGTATCTTGTCGCACTCGCCGAACATAAACACTTTAGACGTGCCGCGGATTCTTGTCATGTTAGCCAACCTACTCTTAGTGGCCAAATTCGTAAATTAGAAGAAGAACTTGGCGTTATGTTGTTAGAAAGAACCAGCCGCAAAGTTCTTTTCACTCAACAAGGTTTATTATTGGTTGAACAAGCCCGTACTATTTTGCGTGAAATTAAAGTATTACAAGAAATGGCCGCCCTCCAAGGGGAAAGCATGTCGGGCCCATTACATATTGGTTTAATCCCAACGGTTGCGCCATATCTATTACCTCATATTATTCCGCAATTGCACCAAGCTCATCCGAAATTAGAAATCTATTTGCATGAAGCGCAAACTCAGCAATTATTAGCTCAGTTAGACAGCGGTAAATTAGATTGCGCTATTTTAGCGGAAGTTAAAGAAACGGAACCTTTTATTGTTGTTCCGTTATTCGAAGAACCGATGAAACTGGCTATTTATGAGAGTCACCCATGGCATGATCGTGATACGATTGAAATGAGTGAGTTGTCAGGTGAAAAGCTATTAATGTTAGAAGATGGCCACTGTTTACGTGACCAAGCGATGGGCTTCTGCTTCCAAGCGGGCGCGAAAGAAGACACACACTTCAGGGCAACGAGCTTAGAAACGTTAAGAAATATGGTGGCCGCAGGGAGTGGAATTACACTTTTACCTGATTTATCGGTACCAAATGAAGTTTGTCGTGATGGGGTATGTTATTTAAATTGTATTGAGCCTGAGCCGAAACGTACAATTGTATTAGTTTATCGCCCGGGTTCACCGTTACGTGGGCGCTATGAACAATTAGCTGAGACCATCTATAACTCAATGGATAACTATTATAAAAATAGAGTTTAAGGTTAAGCCGCCAATATTATTTTTTAGTTGATGATGGTTGCCAGGTTATTGGCAACCATAAATCACAAAATAATTAAAATAGTCGATTTAAACCATTTAAAGCCGCAACACGGAAAGCTTCCGCCATTGTTGGGTAATTGAAGGTTGTATTCACGAAATATTCTATAGTATTACCTTCACCTTTTTGTTCCATGATAGCTTGGCCGATATGGATAATTTCAGCCGCTCTTTCACCAAAACAGTGAATACCTAGTATCTGTAATGTTTCTCTATGGAATAATATTTTCAAACTACCGACATTCATACCTGCGATTTGTGCACGTGCTAAATGTTTAAATTGTGCCCGACCGACTTCATAAGGCACTTTCATTGCGGTCAATTCTTGCTCTGTTTTACCAACTGAACTAATTTCAGGAATGGTATAAATCCCTGTTGGAATATCTTCTACTAAATGAGCATCACCTAAACTACCACCAATGGCTCGGGCCGCAATTCGTCCTTGGTCGTAGGCCGCAGAGGCTAAGCTTGGGTAGCCGATGACATCACCAACAGCATAGATATGTTCATTAGTGGTGCGATATGCTTTATTGACTTTAACTAAACCGCGGCCATCAGCCTCAATCCCGACATTAGCGAGACCTAAGCTATCTGTGTTACCCGTTCTTCCGTTCGCATACAGTAAGCAGTCTGCTTTGACTTTTTTACCCGACTTCAGGTGAACAATAACACCGTCTTCGACCCCTTCGATTTTTTCATATTCTTCATTATGGCGAATAACAACGCCACTATTCCAAAAATGATACGACAAGGCATCTGACATTTCTTGGTCAAGAAAGGCCAATAGATGATCGCGGGTATTGATTAAATCAACTTTAACCCCTAATCCACGGAAAATAGATGCATATTCACAGCCGATAACACCAGCACCATAAATAATGACATGGCGAGGTTCGTGAGTTAGGTTGAGGATCGTATCACTGTTATAAATTCGAGAATGATTGAAATCAACATCGGAAGGACAGTATGGACGAGAACCTGTGGCAATCACGATTTTATCCGCACTTAAAACGTCACAACTACCATCTGCGTAACGGACACTGATATGTTGCTCATCGATAAAGGTGGCTTCACCCGAAAACATTTGGCAACCATTACGCTCATAAAAACCTTGGCGCATGCGTGTTTGTTGGCTAATTACCGTTTCAGCATGACGAAGAATTTCAGAGAAAGAGGAGCTTAAGCTACGGGAGTTATCACTATAAAGAGGGTTTTGGTTGAATTCGATAATACGGCTAACAGCATGACGGAGGGCTTTTGAGGGAATGGTTCCCCAGTGGGTACAGCCTCCGCCGACATTATTATAACGTTCTATAACAGCAACGTTTTTTCCTTGTTTCACTAGCCCCATGGCGGCGCCTTCACCACCAGGACCGGAACCAATGACTATTGCATCAAAATGGGTAAGTTGCATGAGGTAAGACCTGCTCTAAAACAAAATGACAACAAGATGTTATCATTAGTTGGTTATTTCACCTAATTTCCTCGTCGTTTTTCAAATTGATACAGCGTTGGCTACACTCGCTTACCCTAGTCACATATTTATGCATGCTCCCAAGGATTTGCTGACGCATTGTTTAATAAAAGGTTGGTAGTATATCAGTGTTAAAAAACTAATTGAAAAAGGCTAAGTTAAATTCTGAAAATGAGTAAATTGTAGTGATAGTCGCTTTTTCTCCAAAACAGTTTAACTATTTTCAGGTATGCTAGGCGAAGAGTAAGGCTTATTACATTTACCTTTCATGATAAGAAACTAGGATCACCGTGAGTAACACAATTGGCGTTAGAGCAAAACAAAAAGAAAAAACTCGGCGTTCACTCGTCGAAGCCGCATTTAGCCAATTAAGCGCTGAACGGAGTTTTACTAGCCTTAGTTTGCGAGAAGTTGCGCGTGAAGCTGGGATTGCACCGACTTCATTTTACCGTCATTTCAAGGATGTTGATGAACTCGGGCTGACGATGGTCGACGAAAGCGGCTTGATGTTACGCCAGCTAATGCGCCAAGCAAGGCAGCGTATTGCAAAAGGCGGGAGTGTGATCCGTACATCAGTCTCAACTTTTATGGAGTTTATTGGTAATAACCCTAACGCCTTTAGGTTATTATTGCGGGAGCGTTCAGGAACATCTGCTGAGTTTCGTGCGGCAGTCGCTCGGGAAATTCAGCATTTTATTGCGGAATTGGCCGATTATCTTGAACTTGAAAGCCGTATGCCTCGCCATTTTACTGAAATGCAAGCAGAGGCCATGGTAACGATTGTCTTTAGCGCAGGTGCAGAGGCGCTAGATATTGATGAAGAAAAACGCAGAAATCTCGAAGAACGGCTGGTATTACAGTTAAGAATGATAGCGAAAGGCGCCTATTACTGGTACCGCCGGGAACAGGAAAAACAAAATCAAACTGACCCAGACCTGACTAAATAATAAGGAGAATCAATGACGGATCAAAAAAGTTATGAAAGAAGCACATTATTGCTAGCCTTTGTGATTGGCCTTGCAACCCATGGAACCTTTTCAACGCTGTTTAACTCGCTGGTCGATTTTTCATTTTTCCCAATTTTAACCCTGATATTGGCAGTGTATTGTTTACATCAGCGCTATTTGCATCAAGCGATGCCTATGGGGCTGCCAAAATTTGTTGCAGGTAGTTTTTTTATTGGGCTTTTTGGCTATGCCGCGATTTTACGTGTGCAAAATCCTGAAATAGGCTCTAATTTTATTCCCGCAACATTTATTGTCATTATCGCATTGTGGATGTACTCAAGCTGGAAAGCACGTAAGAAAGAAAAAGCGGAGCTAGCACTTGAACAAGAAGTTGAAAATTAAGTTTATACGATTTTTCTAATAGTAAGGCGCCGCAGTTCAAATCACTGCGGCGTTTTTGTTTTTTAGTAAATTAATAGCGGCTCAGTAATACCCCACTTTCCATATGGTGGGTATAAGGGAACTGGTCGAATAAGGCTAATTTCTCTATTTTATGGGTTTTAGTCAGCTCAGCTAAGTTATCGCATAGCGTTTCTGGGTTACATGAAATATATAGGATATGCTCATAACCCTGAACTAGTTTCACTGTTTCTGCATCTAAACCACTGCGAGGCGGGTCAACGAATATAGTATTGCATTGGTAATCGGCTAAAGAAATACCTTCCAAGCGCCTAAATTCACGGGCACCTTGCATGGCTTGGGTAAAATCCTCTGCGGACATACGAATAATTTGTACATTTTCAATATTATTGGCTTCAATATTATATTGAGCAGCGGCCACTGAGGGCTTTGCAATTTCAGTGGCTAATACGCGTTCGAAGTTTTGCGCTAATGCTAAAGAGAAATTTCCATTTCCGCAGTACAGTTCCAATAAATCACCCGTCGAATTCTGCGTTGCCCCAATTGCCCACTCCAACATTTTGATATTGACCTGTGCATTAGGCTGCGTGAAGCTATTTTCAACTTGTCGATAAACCATATTCTTACCCATAACAGGTAAGACTTCATCGACATAATCATTATCTAACATGATTTTTGTTTTTGACGCTCGGCCAATCAATTGCACATCAAAGCCTTGTTCAACTAAAGCGGCTTTTAACGCTTTTGCTTCTGCCATCCATTCTTCACCTAATTTTTTATGGTAAAGCAGCGAAACAATCAGCTTATTACTTAGTGTTGATAAATAGTCAATTTGAAATAATTTATGGCGCAGTAATTCATTTTGCTTAATTAACGGCAATAACGCCGCCATCATGTCATTAATTAACTGACTTGCGACAGGGAACTGGTCAACACGGATCCTTTCTTTAGTTTCCTTATCAAACATAATATGAAATAAATCGTCATTATCGTGCCAGACGCGAAATTCAGCGCGCATCCGGTAATGCGACTTTGGTGATGAAAAAATTTCAGGTTCAGGTGCGTTAAAAGGAGCCATCATCGCCTTTAAGCGATCCGTTTTTTCTACGAGCTGTTGTTCGTAGTCTTCAGTGTGCAAGGTGTTTGGCATGTTTGGCTCCATAAAACAGTAATAAATTCGTATCAGGAGCGAAATTGTAGGGAATGCGGCGAAGATGTCCAGTTTTCATTATCCATCCGTAGACACTTATAACTATTCAACTTACGATAATAGACTGTGGTTTAGGGAATTTGGTGTGAATCCAAGACTGACGCGCAACGGTAAAAGTCCGATACCTGCCACGCATCCAATCGCTTCGTTGAATATTCGCGCGGATCTTATATTCAACCTCGCGGAATGTTAATTAAATTGATTTTCCGAGTGTAACCATAATGAATAATAAAAAGTCGCTGCCGCTATCGGCCGCTGCGCTGGCAGTACTGTGCGCTACTTCTTCTTTGGCAAGTGCAAATGGCAAAACTGACCAAGTGGTTGTGTCAGCTAATCGTTTCGAACAACCTATTTCTTCTATATTAGCGCCAGTGACGGTGGTCACTCGTGAAGATATCGACCATTGGCAGTCAAATACCATTATTGATGTATTAAGGCGCTTGCCGGGGGTGGATATTGCTCAAAATGGGGGGATGGGACAACAGAGTTCTCTTTTTATTAGGGGAACAGAATCTCGTCATGTTTTAGTTCTAATTGATGGCGTTCGTTTGAATCAGGCGGGCATTTCAGGTTCATCTGATATGAGCCAAATCCCAATTTCTCTGGTACAGCGCATTGAGTATATTCGCGGCGCACGCTCAGCGGTTTATGGTTCTGATGCTGTTGGTGGTGTGGTGAATATTATTACTCGTCGTGATAACGATGGCACTACTTTAAATGCAGGTATTGGCTCACACAGTTACCAAAACTATAACGGTTCGACTCAGCAAAAAATTGGTGAGAATACAACGGTAACGGCAGCGGGTGCTTATACTCATACAAAAGGGTTTGATGTTGAAGCCAGAGGAAATACAGGCGGGGGCCCTCAACCCGATAAAGATGGTTTTTTGAATAAAACATTATGGTTAGGTGTTGAGCATCAATTCTCTTCCGTTCTTTCTGCTTATGCACGCGCTTATGGTTATGACAATCGTACGAGTTATGACGGTACGCCAGCAGACACTCGTAAGCTATACAGCAGAACATATGAGTCTGGGTTGAAATATGCGAATGGTAAGTACTCTACAAGTTTGCTTGGGAGCTATAGCCATATGAAAGATTACAACTACAACTATCACAATGGGCGGTATGGTAGCGGTTCTGTAATTGATGAATCAGACCAATACAACTTTCAATGGGGTAATAGCTATAGATTAGAAAAAGGAAATATCAGTGCTGGGGTTGATTATCAACGTCAAAGCATTGAGCCCGGTGGTTATACGATGACAAGTAAAAAAGAAACCGTCAATAACACAGGTATTTATCTTACAGGACAATATGCACTCATCGACTCTGTCAATGCGGAAGGGGCAGTACGTTCAGATCACCATTCTGAATTTAACTGGCACACGACATGGCAATCAGGTTTAAGCTGGGAATTTTATGATGGATATAAGTTAATCGGCTCTTATGCTACAGCGTATAAAGCCCCTAACTTAGGTCAGCTTTATACGGATAATGTTGCTTGGAACATCAAAGGAAATCCAAATTTAAAACCAGAAGAAAGTAAGCAGTGGGAAATTGGTTTAGAAGGCGAAACAGGGTTATTGTTTTGGCAATTAACTGGGTATGAAAACGAGATAACTAATCTGATTGATTTCACTTCGGATCCAGTGACGCAAACTAGTTCTTATAACAATATTGGCAAGGCAAAGATTAAAGGAGTCGAGTGGAATGGTGAATTACAAACAGGCCTATTTAGCCATCAACTCACGTTACAGTATCTAGACCCAAGAAATGAAAAAACAAATAAAGTGCTTAATCGTAGAGCAAAACAACAAGTCAAATACCAGCTAGATTGGAACATTGCTGCTGTAGATATGGGGTTGACTTACCAATATATAGGCAGTCGTTATGATACCAATGAAACTTATCAACGCACTAAAGTCGGCGGCGTTAGCATCTGGGATCTCACCGCTGCATATCCAATCACTTCACATCTCACAATTCGTGGTAAAATAGCTAATATGTTCGATAAAGACTATGAGACCGCGTATGGTTATCGCACCGCTGGAAGAGAATATTTCCTTACAGGAAGCTACAACTTCTGATAACAACCTATCTGTTCGCCCGACCATTCTAGTGTTTGACTCTGGAGTGGGCGGGTTATCTGTTTATCGTGAAGTCAAAAAAATGATCCCGAATGCTCACTATATCTATGCATTCGACAATGAAGCCTTCCCTTATGGTGAAAAAAGCGAAGAGTTCATTATTGATAGGGTCTATCAAATCGTAAATGTAATAGCTGCAAAACATCCTTTAACCATTGCGATTATTGCGTGTAATACCGCAAGTACGGTCAGCCTTCCTAATTTGAGAGCACATTTTACGTTCCCAGTTGTTGGGGTTGTTCCAGCCATTAAACCCGCAACCAAGTTAACGCGTAATGGCGTAGTTGGTTTATTGGCGACGAAAGGCACTGTAAACCGCGAATACACCAAAGAGCTGATCGAACGGTTTGCAACAGACTGCAAAGTGATTTCTCTCGGTTCTGCGGAATTAGTTCAACTTGCAGAAAGAAAGTTACATGGGGAAACTTTACCACTAGATGAAGTTGCTCAAACTGTCAGGCCATGGATTCGAATGCCAGAGCCGCCCGATACTGTTATTTTGGGTTGCACGCATTTTCCTCTATTAATAGAAGAACTCGAAAAAGTGCTACCAAATGGAACTCGATTCATTGATTCAGGTTCTGCAATCGCCAGAAGAACCGTTTGGCTCATTAATAATCAAGAAGAAATCGCCAATTCAGAGGAAGAAAACTTCGCATATTGCTTATTAATGGATGACAACGCAAAAGGATTACAGCCAGTTCTCGAAGCTGAAGGGCTCAAAACGCTGGAAAAACTAGCTATCTAAGTCAAATTTGGTGGAAAGCTGAGCGAACAGAAAAAAATATGAAAAAAGGGGTTGCCAGATTTTTCTGACTCCCTATAATGCGCATCCACTGACCGGGAACAAGACAACGCAAAGCGCGATGAACACTGAAACGGCAGCGAGAGATTCTGAAAAGAAAAAGCAAAAAATTGCTTGACTCTCACGGAGGAAAACGTAATATACGCCTCCTCGCAGCAACGACCGAAAGGTTGGTTTTCATAAAGAAAAGCTGCAACGCTCTTTAACAATTTATCAGACAATCTGTGTGGGCACTCACAGGACACTATCAAAAAAATATTTGATTTTAAGTCTTGAAGAGTGACTAACACGTTAATTCATATATATGAAATAAGGTAGTAACGCTTATTTTGGAAGGATAACGCGAAGGCAAGCAGAGATAACCCGAGACAGTACTTAGGTACGGCGAGGGGAAGCGATGTGAAGCCGACAAAGTTAGCCGAACAAAAGAACGTTACGGTCAGTAAGACATTCTTTGAGCATCAAGCTTTTTAATTGAAGAGTTTGATCATGGCTCAGATTGAACGCTGGCGGCAGGCCTAACACATGCAAGTCGAGCGGTAACAGGGGAAGCTTGCTTCTCGCTGACGAGCGG